>Ga0315909_10000607_pt1 | contig 48313 bp, 63 predicted proteins | sample LakEriMetagenome_11_FD_203527 | JGI IMG/M metagenome (GOLD analysis project Ga0315909, IMG submission 203527) | Freshwater fungal communities from buoy surface, Lake Erie, Ohio, United States - Buoy 2 MA125 | ecosystem: Environmental > Aquatic > Freshwater > Lake | place: USA: Lake Erie, Ohio... | reverse complement strand
TCCTTTTCTACCGGAAGTTAGATCAATATCGGCTTTGATGTACTCAAAATAAATATCGGTAATTGGATAGATTTTGGTTAGTTCGGAAACGACTCGAAGTTCAAGTTGACGATTAGCTCTGATTGAAGGGGCCAACTTAGATTTTCTTCTGTTGGAGAATCGTTTTTGTCTATGCGCCCGTGACTTAAAAGGAATGTGGCGGTTGATACGCCGTCCCCTTCTACCCCGTCGCATTAATCGCCGATTATCCATGCGTTCTCTTACTCGCTTAAAGGGAAGTTCTAAGTGAGCTTTCCAGAGAGTGAAAAGAGAGGATTGAACGCCAATTCCAGAGAATAATTTACCCGGGTCAATACCAATGGCAATCGGTTGGGTTTTACTATCGGAAGGCTCGGTGATTAACTGGACATAGAAAATATCTAAGTCGTTGAATTTACCGATAGCTTTTCCTTCCTTAATCCACCGTCTAGCCCGACTAGGTTTAGTCGGCATTAACGGTTTTCCGTCTTTTGAGATTACAGGTACTCTTTGCATGGGAGATAATCCTTAAGAGTAAAGTTTAAGTCCCTTAGCCCACCAAACAAACTATGTCTTGTCTTACAACGTCTCACCAATGAGACTTAGAGGGAATCCGAACTAGGGAAGTATTCAGAGGTCTGTAAGATTGTTCGGCTCAACGGGCTAGTCTCTACTTGCGTTGCCTAAATTGGTCTAGGCAAGCCCCGTCTCTTTTAGGGTGGGGTTAGTGACCAGTTAGCTGGACATAGAAAATATCTAAGTCGTTGAATTTGCCGATAGCTTTTCCTTCCTTAATCCACCGTCTGGCCCGACTGGGTTTGGTGGGCATTAACGGCTTTCCGTCTTTTGAGATAACAGGAACTCTTGCCATGGAGATAATCCTTAAGAGTAAAGTTAAAGTCCCTTTCCGCAACACAATCAAGATGTCTTGTCTAACAACGTCTCACCAATGAGACTTAGAGGGAATCCGAACTAGGGAAGTATTCGGAAGTCTGTGCCAGATTGTGTCTCGATGCGGTAGTCTCTACTTGCGTCGCCTAAATTGGTCTAGGCAAGCCCTACCCTAAAAAGGACGGGGTTAGTGACACTCCAGATATAGGGTAGGGCTACAGACAATCCCAGAGATAGAGTAGGGTTAATGACCATTATCAGCCCTGTCCTTTTAGGGTAGAGTTAGTGACAGATCTTGCTCCTGTCTTTTTAGGGCGGGGTTAGTGACATTTACTCCTGTCGCCCTAAGGCGGGATTAGTGACTAAGTCTGAATTTCGAAGCTTTCGGGATCTATGCCTTTATTGAATTCGATTACAGCTTCGCGGGCTGAGGTGTGCTTGGGATCAACACGTACTGCATGGTAGTCATTAGTGCTGGGGCAACGCATGGTTAGGATATGCGCGTCCTCGCCACCGAAGTCACCACGGATGATGTGTAACTCGTACTCATTACCGTAACCTACGTAGCTAGTAGTATTATAGGTGCTGATGATCTCACTATCCAGGCGCGATAGAATATTCTCGTAGCCCAGCGCCTCAATGAGAATACGGCGATGCTCAGAGTTCATGCCCTTCTCATCATCAAGTAACCATTTGGGATCCCAGGTGGAGCTATGACACTGCATGAAGGCCGGTAACGGGGTACCGTGCCATAACCACAATTCAACGCCATCAGAGAACTTAATTGCGGGCTCACCATCGCAATGAATATCGCCGTCCAGAGTATAATGTACCTTGGGCCGCTCACATACAATACATAACTCCTCATAGGTGTATACCCACGATAAGTTTTCAGCAATGAGCATGTACTTATCGTAATCCTCCATAGTCACGCCGAGTACCTCGACGCTGAAGTTAGCGAATGCAGCAAAGCTCATACGGCACTCGTAAGAGAAGTGACCATTAGCAATATAATTGCTACACTCCTTATCCTTAATAGGATCAATGGGGCCCCGCTCTGCAACGTAAGCATCGACGAGTTTCTGGAGTACAGCCTCGTTCTTAGGAGTAGCGGGCTTACGCTTAAAGAACTCCTTGATTAATGTGAGTTCAGTCTTAGTAAACTTAGTTTTAGTCTTATTACCCTTAACGATACTCTGCTCTTCCTTCTCAGCTTTATTGAGAAGAGCAATAATACTGGCCGCCATGATGGGCGAGCTAGTGAAGATAGTACGCGGACAGTCGAGATCTCCTAAGTCACAGTGTTTCTTGAGTAGGGCATATAGTTCAGTAACTGCTTGGCGGGCTAGCACTTTATCGAAGGGGCGATCCACCATACGGATCCAGCGCTCCTTGTAGGTAGGAATTAGCTTTTCATGTTCCGGAGTTAATTCAAGATAAGTCATTGAAAAATTAGGTTTGAAATCCCGCCCCTTAGCGATAGTGGAGGGCGGCTTTACATAAATTAATAAGAAACAATTAAAACGCTAGAACGACGAATTAACTGAATCTTGCTAACAGTTATCTATTCCAATTGTCTCCAACTGGTATCGCTTACAGATAGCTGTTTTTCCATTAACATAACCAAGTCTTTACTTGTCTTTTGCCCCTGTCCAAAATTTCTGCTTCCACACAGATATTTCAGCCTTTTTGATGGCAATTTCCCATTCTAAGTCGACTATTTCTCGCTCGAGTTCAACAATTTTACTATTAACTCGCTTTAAATCGGCGATAATTTCTTGTTTATTGCGTCTATCGTAGATAGTCAGTTCATCCTTTTGTAATTTCTCAAGAATAGAGTCTAGGAAAGCGGTTAAATTGGCCGAGGGATTGTCTATATTACCTAGACGCATCAATACCTGTACCGCTTTGACAACGTCTTGCTCATAAGCTTCTCTAGAGGGGTAATCTTGGGGTTTTTTGAGATTTAAATCGTCAATGATATTCATAGGAGATAATCCTTAAAAGTAAAGTTAATGTCCCTTCCCGCAACACAATCAAGATGTCTTGTCTAACAACGCTTTACCAATAAAGCTTAGAGGGAATCCGAACTAGGGAAGTATTCAGAGGTCTGTGCCAGATTATGTCTCAATGCGGTAGTCTCTACTTGCGTTGCCTAAATTGGTCTAGGTAAGCCCTACCCTAAAAAGGACGGGGTTAGTGACACTCATTCGCCAAAAAGGCCGGCACTAGGCCGGCCACGGTAGAGGTTGCGGTAATTAGTACTAGTCAGCTACAGAGCGAAAACCAGAAGGAGTATACTCTTGCTGAATACCGATCTTGTAGAGCCCCTGCTTAAAGATAATGGGACCGTGTTCTTCGTGCTGAAGACGGGCCGTACTAGCATTTACGCGGAGGTACAGAGTACCACTATCATCAATACGGAAGAGTTCAGCAGCCTTATTTTCACCGATGATTGCATTGTTGTTGCCCGTTTCAATAGGAACAACCTGATGTTTATGGCCAGTGACTTCACCGTATGCTAAGACAGTATTATCAACACGAGTAGCTTTCGATAAGTCGATGCTGTCTTCTGGAATACGTTGAATAAGTACGTCACCTTGACGAGCGAATTTACTGAAAGTAGGAATAGTAGACATTGATTATAACTCCGAGAATTTACTGACCCCACGGACTGGGGATATTGACATTAACCTAGTTTTTATTAAACCGGGTTGACTAGAAACCCGGGCTGTTACCTTACTACGGTAACATTCTCAGTGAGTAGAGCTCTAGTAGATAAACCATTAACCTCCTTCTCTAGGAGAAGTATAGATATAGTCTTATCTCCTATTATAAAGGCTCTAACAGTAAGTTGGATAGGTCCCTCCCCTCGTAGGACTGCTGTAAGATCACAGGCCCGCAGATTAATAGAGGCCTCACCAGTAATAGTGCACGGTATAGAGGCGGGCTCCCCTGCACCCTTCACTAATAGATTATTATTATTAGTGAAGTGCAGTTGTATGGCCTGCCCCACACTGGCTCCTGTACTCTGCCAATTGATAGCACCCAATAGTAATCGAGTATCAACTGTAGTTGATGCACGGAACTCAGCATCAGGTGCTCTATCGAAGTGGGGTATCTTATCTGCTTCCTTACCGGTGAGTATAGAGAGGGAGCCCCGCGCGCTATCTAATATTAGTCGACGAGGAGCGCGGCCCACTGATAAGGTGAGGGGACTCTCTAGATAAGATACTAACTGAAGCTGACGGGAGGTCAGGTTAGCAGACCAACGAGCAATTGGGTTATCAGCCCACGATACCTGTACATAGGCACTAGCCGCTACACGACGAGTAAGAGAACAGCCATCAGGCGTGATATCCAGACGTATGTAATTCTCCTTACTCTTATAGTCAGTTATAAGACGCATAGCCCCGGCTATCAGATTACTCTCTAGTATGCCCTCACTCTCTAGTACCACAGGAGTAGCAGGGGAGCCATTATAGATAGGAGTAGAGTTAGTACCATATGCACCTAGTCTATAGACTATTTTATCCTCTTCTATATCGATAACAAGCGAGGTGGGTGTACCCATACGACAAGTTAGATTAAGGAGGGGCCCGCCAGGTACTAGGATATCTGCATCATCTGCCTGCACTGGTAGTTTGAGTACTAGGCTATGAGAGCCCAGGTGATTACCACTCAGTTGCATTTGTCCTTTACTTATAGTCATACGCACACAAGATGCGTCAGCTCGCGGGCTGTCTTTATCTAGGCAGGACACTACTGCCTTTAATGCGGCTACGTACTGAGGTACATTAATTTGGGCTACCGATACTGTCATTGCCGTCGTTATCAGGATCTATATTGAATGAAGAGAAGTCCATGATATCCATATTATCACCGTCGAGGGTAATGCCCTGATTGATTAGAGCTTCTATGGCCTCTCTTCTCTTATCCTTTGCGTAGCTTTCAGTATAGCTATTGAGTACATGCACAGCACGCCACACTCGACTTAGGAACTTATCCATCTTCTCCTTATTTAACGTAGCGTAGTTAAAGGCGGCCCTGTACTCTAACACTATAGCTACATCATTTGGGTCATGTTTTATATAAGCATAGAGATAACCAAAGTCCAGCACTAGGGCCATATGGTCAGACATAACCAACATATCCACATGACTCATTGGATTAAACTGTACCCATTCGTAACGAAACTCACCTATACCGGTATCACTTACGATATCCAGATAACTCCTATCATTAATAGCTACCTGCTGGGCAAAATCATCTGTTAGTGGGAAGTTACTTAATGAAGCCTCGATGGCCTTCATGGGGTTATATAGCCCCAGTAATCGTAATATTTTATCCATTAATGTGACCAATAGCGGTGTATATTTGGCTTAGCCCGGCATGGTATATCGGAGCCCAGCACATCCTTAAGTATATAGTTACCTGCGCTCTCCATCTGATATAATGCAGCAGCGGCATAACGTTGTGCCAGCATAAACTCATCGAGCTGCTGACCAGTATAGTAGTCCTGATCCAAGATAGGTACTACTCGAGAGTTAACTACCTGCCATGCTACATAGCCCGGCACTAGTAGATTGATTTCATCGTGAGTAGCGTTGATAATACTAGCCCGCCGTTCTCCTGCATCTATAGTCTCTATAGCCTGCCTTACTCGCGGTAGTGAGATCTTCAGCATCTCACTACCTGAGCTCTGGATAACAGAATTAACTGCCTTTCGCCGCGTAGTACTTTTACCAGCTATACCCTTAGCATTATCCTCATTGACATTGATGAAGCGGCCCATAGCGCTACGAACCCATCGAGTACGGGAACATAGGCTCCCCGTAATCTCAATCCAGGTATAGAGGCCATGGAAACCTGTGAAGTACTGCTTGAGTAGACGCCCTGCCTCCTTGTCATCACAATTGAGGTCTGCTGCTAAACTACTAGCGCTACCGCCATATATCACTTTGAAGTTCATGATCTTACCCTTCTTCCGCCAGGGCGAGATGACAGGATCATCTGCACTCACAGTCCAGGGCTCGTTTACCATGCGCCGTTCTATATCCTTATTCAGGAACGTACTAGCGACTAGATGCTGATCTACCTTGGGGTCAGTATAGGTTAGACCCTCAGGCGACAGGGGGAGGGGCCGTATACCTCTATGGTACTCATCTTCGAGTACGTAAATCTCTGTAATAGCAGAATCCTTACTGAAGGCCCCCGCCAATCTTAATTCTTGACTCGAGAAGTCTACGCTTACCCATGCATAGCCTGGTGGGGCCTGCAGAGCAAAGCGACTATTCATCTTTATTTTCGTCATGCCTATATTGACTGAGGTCTATTACTCTAACCCTACCAGTATTAACATCATATAATAATGCCGTATCCTTCTCAGAGGGATAACGGTTGGCTAGTATACCGCGTAATCGTTTATTACTAATTGTCTTCAAACAAACTATCCTCCTCTATATCTACCATCAGCTCAACATTACTAATCTGCTGTGCATTGAATTTATTAGTATCTCCGCTACTAGAACTACTCATACGGCCTGTACTGGTGCCGATGGTCTGGTAACGGGCGTGGACATTACCTGTGCGCGGGTTAATAAGGGCCGCCCAGTTAGTACTAACCATCTTGGTCAGCTTCTTATATCGCAGTAGATCTGATATAACCTGAATACCCAGGTCGCGTATACCCTCCTCATTAGTGGCGCCATCCTCGTCATCCTCGCTATCTAGTTCCCGCAGCACTGTTTCTAGTGTCTTCTGCTGCAGGTTATCTAGCTCAACGGGGAGGAGCTTCTGGATACGACTCACTAAGGCAGTGGGGTTGTTCAATAGGACCGTTATCTTATCAGGTACTACTAGAGTCACCTGAGGGGCCCCCGAGTTCCAATCGACTACCTGATCTACGCTGAAGTCGAAGTGAGCACTCATACGCAGCTTATAATTATCTAGCTCTGATTGAGCTGTACTCAGAAAGTTGCCCATGACATTCATGTTAATGGGCAATCCATTCCATTCCATGCGCGCTATTTCCATAAAGGCGGCCTGGTCTATCTCTTCTACTTGGGGCATCTCATAGGTATAGAGTAATTCATTGCGTAGTAGAGTATAGGCCTCTAGCAGGAGGCTAGTGTAATTAGAATTACGAGGGGCCCCTACATCTAGAGCGGCGTACTGTAATTGAGCGGGTGTTAACTCACCTGACCAGTCACTACTAGCGAGTTCCTTATTCAAAGGAGTATCTAGTATATCACGTACTAGACTACCATAAGAATAGCCTCTAGTACGGCCCGCCTTGAATCCAGTAGCAGCGCCTATCTGCTGAAATAGCACCATAGCGCAGTATATATTATCAGGCCATACGCCCCACGTAGCTTGCGTTACTAGGGCTTCGAAGCGTGCGTTGAAACAGACCTTCCTGACACTATTATCAAGCCATATGTCCCGTATCTCAGTAGGCCAGTCTAGGGCGCGGAGATCAATCACATACGGTATTGTATTACCGGGCCAGTTAATTTGTAGCAGGCGGGCTACTAACGTATGGGGATCCAGTGCACTAGCTTGGGGCCCCCATGTTTCTACATCTGCATAGGTTTCATAGTCCATAGCGAGTAGAGGGCGGCCCCTTAGTTCTAGTAGTAGTGCATCTAGCTCCTCTCGAGTAGTGATATACTCTAGGTCAATTAGATCAGTATTAACTCTCATACACCACTCGAGCCGAAGCCGCGGGGGCCCCGCGCAGTAGCACCTAAGTCAACCTCATCTCGTACGAGATACTTAGATAAGTCCCCCATATCGGCTACCAGTTCGAATGTGAATTGGGCAATACGGGCCCCATCACCGAATAGATGAACATCGCAACTTCTATTCTCTAGTAGCACTAGGATCTCCCCTACGTATGTCTCCATATCATCGAGGCCCGGCGTATTAGCTACACTAATACCATGCTTAGCTAATCCTGAGCGGGGCTGGATACGACCAATACGCACTAGGCGACCTATACCCATCTCTACTAACTTATCCTGAGTTTCTTCAGGTAAACCAGGCGAGGTTACATAGAAGCCTGTATGGACAGGGACAGATTGACCTGGCAGCAGGACATAGAAGCCCTTCTCATCGAGTAGGCATGTTTCTAGTGCATCTTTTATATGACTATGCTCTACGAGACTCCCATTAACGAATAGATCACTCTCAGACTCTAACATTTTCTGTAGTGATAGATGCTTTAAGAGACACTCAGCTACGAACTTATGCTCTTCTGTGACGCGGGCCTTAAGATCATACCCACCATCCCGACTATTATTCTTAGTAGGGAGATAACGGTCTGCGGTAACGAATGTTTTCATAAAAAAGACCTGTCTAGACAGGTCAGGTAATAAGTAAGAATAAGGATTATATCTAGTGTGAACTATCTCGGTGTTTACCCATACCGAAAGCCCCCATGGAGCCTGCAGCGAGATCACGAAATATGTTCATTGCCATTTCGATAATCTGTGTCTGCTCTGGACTAATAGTACGATGAGTACTAAAAACAGCAAGAAATAAAGAGCATGAAGCACAACCTAATGCTAGGTAGAATGCAAGAGCAGTATCAGAAATGCGAGGCATGGTTAATAACGCGATAGGACGTGCTGAATGATACGATGACGTTGAATATCCTCTGGTTCGAAGCGTGTTATAGCTACATCATCAAGGCCCACAAATCTATGTAGCGCATCAGCTAGACCATTAGGTGCGCTAAGCTCTCCTAAATCAGCCTGTCCCAAATCGCCTATTACTACTACCTTACTGTTCTCAGCAACACGAGTTAATACTGCCTTGAGCCCATTGATAGATATGTTCTGGGCCTCATCTACTATGATTAGCGAGTTACGAAAGGAGCGGCCCCGAATGAGGCTAACTACTGTAGGAATAATATACTCATTCTCGATAGCGGCCTTAGCATCCCCCTCACTCATGAAGGTTATTAGATTATCCAGCACAGGCGCCGCGAGGGGCCATATCTTCTCTAGTAGAGAGCCCTTGAGATAACCGACATCACGCTCATCCTTAACACCAACATTAGGTCGTACGTATATAATTCTCTCTAGCCCATTCTCAGGCGCATTAATCATAGTAATAGCAGTATGAAGTGCAAGTAGCGTCTTACCGCATCCTGGCACCCCATTGGCTATGGTTATTGTATTGCGCTTGATGTTCTTAACAAATGCGCGCTGGTTTTCTGTAGCTGGGCGAATGAGAGTATGCGTACGGAAGACGGGGCCTGCGTTGTTTCTTCGCATGATAATGGTTTCAAGACAACCATTATCAAGTCATGCAGCAGGCCCCTAAGTGTAGGACTAACAACTCACGCCTACGCTCTGGAACTCACGCACTACAGGTTCTGCAACGGACACGCGATTGTGAATCATTTGCATCAGGTAGTGCTGTAAGTTATCCTCTGTGTAGGGTAGGCGTACCAGGATTTCATTGCCCAGTGAGTTAGTTAGAGTATGAACTAAGTGGATCTTATCCACTTCACGGTATCCCTCTTCGACATAACTGAAGAAGCGATATTCTGACACCTTCACCATACCGTAGTCAACCGACAGTACGTGCTGAGGCTGTACTTCCACATCGGACATAACACCCTGATCTGGGCACAGCGAAATAATCCAGTCCAGACTGCCTAGACGCAGAGGTTCGTCATTCTGTGTAACCACAGTACCAGGCGTCACTACACTATGCCACTGGCCATTATTATTCCAGGACGCGCGCTTATAAAGCACGATGTTACCGTCATAGGTAAGGGCTACCTCCTTACTAGCCACTAGATGTTGTAGATCTGCGGTAATCTTCTGGTCGACTGATTGCAACTTAGTCAGAAAATTAAGGATAGGGGTATAGTCGTACCCCTGGTCAATGAGCTGACTAAGGCGTTGACTCATACTTGGTGTTAGACGCATATTCTTGTAGTAATACGCGTTATTTCGCCACGTAACACTATAATCAGTAGCGCTTTGTAGTGGGTGGCTATCAAATTCAAAGTCAATATTGCGCGCTAGTGCATCAGATAACTGATTAAAGAGTGTCGGATAGGTGGGTTTGTCGACAGTAATAACGCTATCCCCATCGAAAAAGGATAGGCTATTACTCAACTGGACATAATTAAACATTAGGAATCTCCACTTAGTTTATATTGAGTTAGGCAACAACTTGGTCCAACGGACTAGGCCCTCCCAAGCTATTGCCCTGCACCTTGTAGTAAGCACTAATTAAGGGCATTATAGTATTAGTATCTACTACTTGGCTTTTAGTGTACTCTAGAAATGCACAGGCATCATAATAATCACCTAGTAGGTATTTAAGCCATACTATACATCTATTACTGCCAGCAGATTCATAAAGTCTCTTTCTTACATCACCATCTGCAGCTATTAAGCCATTGTCTATTAAATGCTGCATAAACATCCAGTAGCCATCATCTATTAGAGCCCGGACATTCTTATTGAAGTGTTCAGGATAGGGATAGGTTCTTATAAATGTCTGGATATCAGATAGTGGCCAAGCAGTAGTGCGCGATAGATATAGGTTATCAGCCCCATATTTTGCAGCTAGTTCATCGTGTTTATCCCTAGCCCACGTGTCTATATCGCGCCACTCGGGATAATGAACAGCAATAATCTCAGCCTGTCTAGGTGTCAGATAATATAGATTACTACTATCATCAGCATAATTCCAGTAAGTATATACACCACAATGCGTACAACTAGCACAATACACTGCCTTAGTTGGCAGATCACGATAGTCGACTACAGACAGGTGATTGTATATATCCTTAGCATAACGGGAGATATACGATTTATTAACTATGCGAATACCGCGCAGGTCGCTTACTCGTAAAGAATCGACTTTCTGTCCCTCTTGCTCCTGATCCTGATCCTGATCCTGCTTTCTCAGCTTTAAAGGTTTGATAGGTTTAATTAGGCCTGTTACACTCTGGAAGAAGCGTATATAGGGCCACGTGGTGTGAGCCCGCTCCTCTAAGTCTGTATTAGATAATATATCAGCCCAATCCTCACACTCAGTTACGTCTATCCATAAGATAGGTGTATAATTTGGTATACCAGTAGTAGCGCGAATACTTCTAGCATTATAGTGCCCGCGAGTTACAACTACTGCTACCCTTTGTATGTCTTCCAAGGTAATGCTATACGCCATACTTTCTATAACATTATCTGTTTTACATACAACACAAGTATTAGCATTTAGGCTTCCTGGCACTCGCGAATTATAACGGCGTATATTACGAAGCACACGATACGTATTATACCATTTCCCTTCGTTCATGTCTTCAGAACAGCCTATTAACCGCAGATTTCTACTACTCTTTACTATAAGGTGAATAGGTAATATAGTATTATCAACTGGCCCTGCTGGTTCATCCATAACGTTAATTTTAGTATTACAGTAGCGTGTACCTCTCCATGTAAAGTACTTATCACCCAGATACCACTTGTTTATGACACCAGTTGCTTTGGTTAACGAATCGCACGCCTCTATTTCTGCCTGTCTTCTGTCAACTAGATCTTTGATAGCGTTAAGAGATAACTCCTTCAGCTTCTCAATATTAGACTCTGACCACGCGAGGGTCTCGCGTTGTGGGGGCAGCTCCAGATAACCTATGGGTACTGGAATGATGACAGAATCAACAACATTATATGTCTGCTCCCAATTAGGATCTGTATTGTAGAGATTTATGGAGTACCCCTGTTCCTTTAGATAGGTAATAATAGTATCAAATACCTTACTATCTGAAATAGTGTAAGGTATACCGCCGATAGTAAAGCACAGCAGTGTGTATTTACGTTTACAAAAGGCCTTACTAATAAAGGGGCCGGGCGCGCCATATTCGTAGTCATAATCATTACGGTAATCCAATAGGCGACGAGTAGTCTCACCTCCCGTATCCTCAGGATTATAGATATTAGTAACGGCGCGGGACCACATTACTATACTCATAACCTCATTATAACACTGACGACGGTTGTGTTGTTCTACGATAGGAATGGCCACACGCGTGCCACTGCTGTCATTGGAGGGCCGACTATTTAATAGGGCAGCAGTAGGCATGCCATTATTAAGAGAACAGGCATAGATATACTCTATACCATTATGGATAGTCGTGACTGTAAATTGACTAGCGATAGCATAGGGGCTCTTGCTACCCAGGCCGTATCCGCCGCACTGAATATTATCACCTCGCTTAGTGCTAGTCATAAATGTAAAGAAACCCGGCGCACGTTCAGGACTAATACCGATGCCATAATCACGAATGATGAGCTGGTTAGACTGCGGCTCTAAAGAACTTATAGCTGGTAATGTAATGTCAACGGGATGATTAGGGCGCCCCGCCTCGACATTAGCATCGACAGCATTAGTGAATATCTCACGTATGACAGCCGTTAGCTTATTAGTATACATGCGGGAGGTCAATACCTCCATTAGGAGGCGCACACCTACCTCATCGGTAGGGAGCTGATAATTAACTAGACTCACATTAGTGTTAACAGTGTCTAGATTCTTACATAATTCCATACAATAAAGCCCCTCTAACGGAGGGGCGGTGTAGTTAATTAATTGTTGTGTTTAGATAGAATCCCAACCGTCTACTACCTTAGCGGGGTTACGGTATATAACACCACTCTCAAAGAAGTTATCTCGAGTGATGGAGTCTTCACCAGTAGTAGCGGCGAATCTATCAAGGTGGGCGTAGGGATTGCGGCTATACTGGCGCCCCTCAAATACAATAGGTAAGCCTATTGCGCGGGCTCTAATATTACATAGATACTTAGCATATTGTTCAATAGTAGTAGCACTAATACCATTCACACCAAGTCCAATATGGAGGCCCCATTCAATCTCATACTCAGCGGCCTTACGGAATAGATCCATAATCTCATCCGTATCCCACATGAGTGTACCCTCAGCTAGGCCGGTACGAATTATATTAGCGATTAATTTAAGGTGGGTCTGTTCATCACGCTCGATGAGCTTAATGATATCAGCTGTAGCGGACATATAGCGCTCATTAGCTATAGCGTAGAATAAGCGGAAGCCCGGAAAGAAGTATATACCCTCTAGTAAGAAATCAGCAACTATACTAATAGTATAATTCTCCATAGTCATATCATGAATATACCTATCATAGAGACTCTGGATATACTCACAGCGCCTCAATAACACAGAATCCTCCCGCCATAACTCGTAGATATAATCTCGCTTATCCGTGGGGATTACAGTCTCGATAATATATGCGTATGACTGAGAGTGTACCTGTTCCTGTGATAACTGCTCGCCCATACATATACTAACCTCAGGTGCAGTAATAACAGGCATAAGTAGCGGTAACACGCGGGTCTGTAGACTATCCAAGAAAGTGAGATAGGATAACATACCATCGAAGGCCCGCCTCATATTAGGGGGCATCGTGACATAGTTATTAATATCAGGCGTGAGATCAGTAGCTTGAGGAATCCATATATTGGCCCTCATCTCTGTAAAGAGATGGCTGGCCCATTTGTATTTGACATCCTTTAGATTAATGATATTAGTGGGGTTACCACCAAATAATCTACGCTTCTGGGGGCTATCGTCACCATTGGGATTAAAGATAGGGGGGAGATGTACTTGCATTAATTTAACGTGGCTTAACCACGAATTGATATGGCTCGGGCCCCTCTGCTTTCAACAATACGTGACTGCTAGGTACGGTAGTATTGGCAGTAGAGCACAGTATATGAAGAGTATCAGCAGTTAGAGGTAACGAGGCACGTCTCTCAATTAATAAACTCTGGAGGGGTACTTCTAGTAGGAAATCTTCTATCTCTTCTAGAGTGGCATAACGCTGCTGATCTATAAAATATAGATCATATATTAAGAATATACCACTATATCTACCCCATACTACTAGATCTCCGCCCCATGCGCGCATACACGCTGATATAGTCGTGGTGTCATAATCAATACTTACGGGGCCAGAACCAAATACACCATCTATAACGTATAGAGCGCAGTCTTGACCGAGGGGTAACTCATACCAACTATACATACCCAGGGCCCGCGCTTTGCTATAATCACTGCACTCGGTAAGGCGCGGGGCAGGTATAATAGCAGGCAGAGCCGTAGTAAGATAATCAATAGCTAGTTCCTGACTGACATCGTCTCCTAGTTGATAATTAGTGAAATTAGGAGGGGTCTGTAATATTAACCCCTGACTAGTATGGCCATTGTAACTACGTATCTTAACTCTATAGCCAGCTTTATAGGGCCCTAGCCCATTCCGTAGAATAGAGCCAGGGGCCACATAAATACATAGACTACCGACTGCAAACAGTCCGCGTTGCACTATTACCTGGCGATGTTTAATTATAGCCAGCTCTATTGTATTGCCGAGAGGGCGGAGGGCACGGATCTCATCAATATAAGCGTGCATCTTGGGGTGCTTTAGGTTCTACATTCGTGATTAAGCTCAACTCCTCTTTGAACTCAGCGGCTAGTTCTTGAAGCTCATCATCGAGCTCCTCCTCCTCCTCGTCGTCATAATCAGGTAACTCGAGTACCCAAGTAGTAGCAAGGCCCATTAACTTAGTAAACTTAGCATAGGCCTTCTGCCCATCCGGGTCACCTACTGTACGAGGGAGGGCCTTATAGACTAAGCTCCGGAGAGCCTGAAAGTCATCTCGACTGAGGATATTAAACTCGAAATCGGGGGCCTCTGGTAACTCAATAGTTAGTAGAATATCACGCAATAGAGCTAACTGAAGGGGCACATTACGGCGGGTACTATGTACAACATCTAGTAGAGTCTTACGCTCTAGTCTGTCATAGAAGGCTTTAGTAGCTAGCTCAGGTGTCTTATCCCCGGCTGCTACTGAGTTAATGAGAGTAGTGACATAACAATTGTCTTCTGCACCGAGTAGACTGATAGCGACATCAGTAGTGACTACCTTACCGGCGACCATATTAAAGACGTTACGTACGAGTTGATTATCCATATATCTCCAGATAGTGACAAAAAGGGGCGGCTCTCGCCACCCCAAGTAGGTGTTAGTGATTAGGTGGGGTCGTTGACTCTAGACCCCAATTCTTCTTGATGATAGCCTTGTATAGATTATCTCTAATCATTGCTTGCCTCATCATATCCTTGAGCATATGGCGAGTCTGCTCTAGCGACATCTTATCAATAGTATCTGCCGTAGCGCGCAGCCGTAATTCTTGCTCAAGTGTTAGTGAATTTGTATCCTTCGTATCCATTGGTACTTCTCCTAGTTTAACTAGCGCAGGATTGGCACTCATTCTTCTCAGTTACCTTATCCTGCCATATACTCCGCACGTAATATAATGTCTTGAGGCCCTCACGCCACGCCTGCAGATAGACATCATTTAGATCCTTAGCAGTGGTTACGTAGTCGAGGCCATAGGCATGTTCATTGAAGTTGAATAACAACTCAGTGCTGAGACCAGTATCTATCCATTTCTGAATAACTGCTGCAGCAGAGACTACGACACTGGGATGAGTATAGCGGCTCTCTTGATAAAAGTGAAATGCTTCCTTGATATAGAGTGGGACAATGGTATTAATGCCCGCCCCATTCTTATCAATGGTAAGACGAGAGAAGACAGGTAAGAAGGAGGCTGTGGTGCCCTGTACCAACGAGGTGCTGGAGTTAGGAGCAGTAGCCAGGATGTGAGAATTACGAATACCCGATACGATTATACGCTCCATAAGGGCATACCATCTCTCGGGGTCGGTGCTATTATTGCTGACCCACTCCTTATCACGACCGCCTAGGATAAGACCCTTACTCCACTCACTACCAGGGAATGCAGGATAGGCCCCGCGCTCCTCTGCTAGTTCTACACTAGCCTGAGTAGTATAGAAGCAGATGTCTTCGAATAGTTTCTCTATGACATCGAGATCCTGATACTTAAGGTGTCTAATAGCTAACCAGTCAGCCAGTCCCATGACACCTACACCTATGGTACGATAGCGGTTTACATGAGCGCGAGCCTCATAAGTAGGGCTAGTAGTAAGATCACATGCGGCATCTAATAGACGAACAGCCATACGGCTGACATCAGCCATCTCATCGTCAGTAATACGAGGTAATACTAACGACAGAAGCATACAGCAATGTGAGTAGCTGCTATTGAATAAACTATATGACTCAACGCATAGGTTTACTCCACCGATAATACCCTCATGCTTATTAGGGTTAAGCGCATTAATGCGGTCTTTAAAAGCCACATAAGGAGTACCTGTCTCAAGTAGGAGCATCAGCATCTTCTTCCATATAGCCTTAGCGCTGACCTTTTTAACTACGTCGAGCGGAGGAGCGGAGGAGTTGATATACGTTTCGATGACGTGATAGGCATTGGTAAATTCATCGCCGTACATATCAGCTAATTGATATCCAAATACATTCTTGATTTCAGTAGGGCACACTAGGTACCAGTCCTCATCGAGAATTACTCGACGCATGAACTCATCAGAGATAATGAATTGCAGCAGGATATCACGAGCCTTCGTATGTTCACTACCAGCATCACCCCGCAGGTCCATGTACTCAAGGAGGTCAGCATGCCATACGTCTATACCTACGGTACAGGCCCCTGCGCGTACACCGCGTTGATTAGTAGCGACGATGGTAGCATTGATAATCTTAATCCAAGGGCATACACCGCCACTGGCGCCCTTCTTCTTACGAATACGACTACCGCGGGCCCGCACCTTACTAATGCGTACGCCTACCCCACCGCCATTAGCACTCATTGCTGCTAGCTGAGAGATATTATCGAAGATACTCTCGCGACTATCATCGATATCGATTATATGACAACTACTGAGGCTACCATCGGCCTGACGCAGATTACTCATAAGAGGAGTGGCCAGGCTGATCTTACCGAGGCTGAGTAGGTCATAGGTCTTATGAGCAAAGGTCATGCGCTCGTGGGCGGGCTCCAGCATACTGAGTAGTAGTGCTTGTGTTAGCCACATCTCCTGTAGTAACTCACCCTCTAGGAGATAACGCGAGACGAGAAGATCAGCGCCGCTTATATCAAAGCGCATATCGCGCTCTGGGTCTATCCAGGTGCCGGCTTCAGCAATGTCATTAGTACTATACAAGTCTAAGAAGTTCTTTATTAGGTCTCCTTCATAGAAGCCCTCAGACCTCAGGTACTCGAAGGCCACTGGATAATTACCATAGAGATAGCCGCGGCGGGCCTTAACCTTACGCCGCCAATCCCACATACGAAGGCGACCACTGACCTTCAGCCAATCAGGGTAATGCAAATCGGCTAATTCAGCTGCTGATCTAATCAGACCATTCTGTATCGCTTCTGTAGTGATATCATCATTAAAGCGACGACTAAGTCGCCGAGATAACTTATAGGGATCTACCTCTAGGCCCTCGCAGGCCCAGTTAATTACCTCGATAGCGCGATTGGGATCATACGGGCTTACTCTACCATCTGTGTGTATAACGTTGATTTGCATATTATTGTTGCTGGCTGTTTCTTATGCTATTTAATAGATCGAGCCGTTCTTGCTCTTCTGCAAACTCCTCAGTAGACAGATCTACCTCTCTACGGAACTCTTCCTCTAGTGTGCTATCTACGATAGTTAGTCGTCCATCAAATAGAGCTGGAGCACCAGTAGGAGTATAATTATTGTTAATCCCCATACTAACATCACTGCCCATATCACTATGCCCATCAGTATGACGCGGGACACTATAGAAAATGTCATTCCTAGATTGCTGGGGCATATAACCCGCATCCTTAAGATGCTTACTCATATACTCATTGATAACTTGCAGAGCCTGCTTGAGACTAGCTATACTACTTGTCAACTCTGATAGCGTCATATTCGCTAATTGTGCCTTATTCGGTGGTGTCACCTTATACTGAGGTTGTGTTGTCTTGTTTGTCATACATGCTCGTCGTTAATTGTTTCTTCGGTGTCATCACCTGCTGCGTTGTCTTGGTACTCCGACAACTGACTGTAAATAGAATCTAGCATACTCTGGTTAATACCAGCACGAACTGCTGCTAGGCCCTGAAACTTAGTACCATCAGGTAGGGTATAGAAGGCCCCACTACGAGTAACTATACCAGTCTTAACAGCCTGACGTACAATGTCGCCCACTAGATCCACGCCCGCCAGCAGGTTCCCATTGGGGCCTGTATAGGGTAATAGTAAATCTAACTCTGCCTCACGAAAGGGGATAGCTACTCTATTCTTAGTGTTCTTGACTGTAATAGTCATACCAGTTATAACGCCCCGCTGTTTAAGGGGATCTCCTCGTCCTAGCCGTAGTTGTATAGCAGCATTATAGGCCAGGGCCTTACCACCAGTGGAGCCGACGGGGGCCCCATAACTACCTACCTTAGTGCGATACTGATTAATCAACACTACGGTAGCACCAGTCTTATTAGCAGCATTAACTACTTGAGGTAACTTCTTACTAAGCAGACGGGCCAATTGAGCAACAGTAGCATCAGCAGAGCCCTTCTCCATCTCAACAGCGGATATCATATTCGCTACTGAATCAATAACGACTATTTTGACTAGACCACTGTTTAATAGAGTAATAAGACTATCCATACCCTCCTCCCCTGTATCGGGGCGGAACATGGCTATCCGATCCATATCCATACCCATCATCCTGGCATAACCAACCTCGAATGACTTCTCGTGATCTAACCACGCTGCCCAGTATCCCTTAGCCTGTAATAGACTAACGCACTGTTTCATAAGTGTGGTCTTACCTACACTAGTCTCACCTGCAATCTCTACTATTTTACCTGCGGGCCACCCACCTCCTAATACATAGTCCAATGAGAATATACCACTGGGTATAAAAGTAGTAGGCTCGATAGAACTAGTAGAGCCGAGGCCCCCCATGTAATTAAGGCACTTTGCTCTAAGCTCAGTATCTAGCTTTCGAGCAAGCTTAAGTTGCTCTGAGATTTCATTCTTAGCCATATTTATATCTCAATAAATTAACACTCCGCTCACGCGCGCTGCAAGACTAATCGTATAGCCAGAGAACGCGCGGGGCTCTATTTCTAATTGTGGGCCTCTACCGTATCTGCAAATAACATAGCATCAAGTGCACGTATCATTGTATATTTATGCGGCGTGAGTAAACCTGACATAACTATAGTAACCAGAAGTATTATAATAGTCTCAAGATAAATACAAGGGCGACGCCGATACCTAGATAAGCTAATGGTTTTATAAATAGGCACGACGTCAGATAATACCATGTCCCCTACCACCATGTCTTCTATGCGGCGCAGGAACAGGGCAAGGTTATTCGTCTTATCTATCTTCTGTATATGGATAAGCCTATATACGGCGGGCAAGGATATAATAGGTATATCCCTTGCACCATTAGTATCAGTAATAGTAAAGGTAGCGCACTCCTTAGGATTTAGCGCCTCTGTGCTACGGAGGCCTAATACATTGAGTATGTCGTCCTTTACAAACCAGGGTTGCTTACATTTGATAATTACCCGTATCACGGTACTATTAAAGATGTAAGTTCTTATGTTAGGCATGGTTTATTAGATTACAGGCTATGGAGTGAAGAGCCTATCATTAACCATTATTCTTTATGTGGTCTAATAGAGCCATAATTAGCCTAAGTAGTAAGCTTTGGTTTTATCCATAACGTCGATCCATCAGATGTCCAGCATAGAATCGCAAGCTCAGGCCACTTCATCTGCAGAGCTCGGAGCTCTGCAGATGAGAATACTGACTCCTGCCCTTCGTATCCAAGGATTTCATCTAAAGGCTTAACCTGATTGTTACTGATATCATTGTTGTAAGCTAATGTGTGGGTTTTATTATCCATGCCGCGGATAGATAGCAACCACTTCTCGAAATCATCCGTAGGGCAATTATTATCCTCTAGAATTACAGCTAGATCATCTGCTGATACCCACAGTCTATCTGACTCCATGAGCTTTGAGTAAATACTACAATTGAGTACCTCCCCTAAGGACACAGCGTCTATATACACATTACTGTTATCAGCTAGTCCGTATACAACCCTGTCATTATAAATTGCCTTTAATTCTTCCTTGACATCCTCACCGCCGTAAACGGACGGTGATTCCCAAACCTCACGATTTAGGTTTCTGCTTCTTTCCCTTGCGGGGTTCCGCACCTGCCTTAACAGATTTACTCTGTTCTGGTCTTATGGTCGCTCTACAGACTGACACCGCAAGCCCTGCGGCCAAAATGTTTTTACTCGCGTTAATATCTCGGTCATGGTGTGTCCCACAGTCTGGACAATCCCATTCTCGAACATTTAACGGCATCTTTTCGACAATATACCCGCAATTACTACACCTTTTAGAGCTAGGAAACCATCTATCTATTTCGATGTAATTTCTCCCATACCAACGGCATTTATAGGCTAATTGTCGGGTGATTTCTCCCCAGCTTACATCAGATATTGCCTGAGATAATTTCGGGTTTTTGACCATATTCTTTACAGCTAAATTCTCAACCACAATCGTTTGGTTTTCACGAACTAATTGAGTGGTTAGCTTGTGTAAATGGTCTTTTCTACTATCGGTGATTTGAGCGTGAATTCTGGCTACTGTGATTCTCGCTTTTTCCCGATTCTTTGAGTCTTTTTTCTTCCTAGAAAGATTTTTTTGTGCCTTTCGCAGTCTCCGATAATGTTTCTTAAAATGCTTGGGATTAGACACTTTATCGCCGTCGCTGGTAATGACAAGGCTACTAATTCCTAAGTCAATTCCGATGGCTTTATCGGTTGGGGGTAATGGCTTAATCGTTGGGTCATCAAATCTAATTGAGATATGCCAGCGTCCAGAAGGATGTAATCTGACTGTTACTGTACTTGGCTCACAGCTTTCTGGTATTTGTCTTGACCATCGAATAGGTAAAGGTTCTGTGCATTTAGCTAAATAGATTTGTTTGTCTTTAAATTTAAAAGCTGATTTGGTAAATTCGGCACTTCCTCCCTGATGTTTTTTCTTAAAGGTGGGATACTTAGTACGACCAGCAAAGAAGTTAGTAAAAGCTGTTTGTAGGTGTCTTAACCCTTGTTGTAAAGGTACACAGCTAACTTCGTTTAAAAAGTCTAATTCTTCTTGCTTTTTCCAGTCGGTTAGCATTGAAGAAGTTTGAGCGTAGCCTACTCTTTCTTGCTTTTCGTACCATGCTTGTGTTCTGAGATGGAGAGCTTTGTTGTAAACCAATCTTACACAGCCCAATGTGCGCCGCAATAGCGACTCTTGTTCGGGTGTTGGGTAAAATCGGTAAGAATAGGCTTTTTCCATGTCTCACATTTTAGCATATATTTCGTAAACGATGCTCATATTTAACAGTAAAGCCGTCGTAGAACGACGGGGTTTCAGACCCAAAATTTTCCATGATGCTCCTTGATATGATAATTTTAATCTAGGAATACCTCGGTCTTCAAACTGAGTTTTCCATTTATCAATAAAACTTAGAGAGACATTGAGTATGGGGGCGACCGTCGGTTAAGATACAAGGTTTTTGAACCACCAGCTTGAAAATCCTGCAGCTGCTTGGTCAAACAGGCCGCTAAACCCCTTACCTTGTCTATACACATTTATTCAGCCAACCCTACTTAAATCTCTGCAAAAATTGCCCCTCGTCGAATTAAATCCTGTTTTTGTTCAGGAGTGATTCCCGTTGCATCGATAAAGATAGCGTTTTTAACGTTAGCCCAACTCAATTCAGCCCCACTCAGATTAGCTCGACTCAAGATAGCATTACTCAGGTTAGCCTCATTCAGGAAAGCCCCCCACAGAACAGCCCCTCTCAGGATAACATTACTCAGGTCAGCTCCAATCAGGAAAGCCTCACTCAGATTAGCTCCATTTAGAATAGCCCCACTCAAGTTAGCCTCACTTAGGCTAGCTTCACTTAGGTTAGCCCGTTTTAAGTTAGCCCGTTCTAAGTTAGCCTGTCTCAGATCAACCCTTCTCAGAATAGCCCCACTCAGGTCAGCCTCACTCAGGTCAGCCCCACTCAGGTCAGCCTCACTCAGGTCAGCCCCATTTAGGTTAGCCCCACTCAGGATAGCCCCACTCAGGAAAGCCCCACTCAGGTCAGCCCCACTTAAATCAGCCTGTTGTAAAGTTATCTTATCTATTGTTCCCTCTTGAATTGCCTTAATTAATTCGGCTTTTTCAATAACTTTTGCATCTGTAGTGAGCTCTATTTTTGTGACGACAATATCGTCTGATTTAATATTGAGAAAGACTCGCAATTCCCCTGATTGATGTAAATCTGCTAGGTGCTGGAGCCCATCTTCTGAACCTTCTAAAAATAACCGAATACTGCCTTTAAGTTTCATAATAGAAATCATTCCTTTTTGCTCTGTTTGTAGATTTGGTTTGACCAGTTTAGCATTCATCTGGACGGTGCTCCTGTCTCTGGCCCAGCTCGAGCTGGGCTCAATTAATTAACCTTACCTTGGCTTCTATAGGACAGCGAGGCGCTGCTCTAGGTGTTAGTTAGTAACTTTAAAGCTAGGTGAATGTTATTGTCATCTTCTTCAGACCACTCTCCTCCAGACGCCTGGCGGGCTTCCTTTAGCTTTCGTCCGCAGTAACAACAGTAAACCATACCGTTCTCTGAAGGGGTGCCGTTGTTAACGACAAACTGGTGGGCACATGAGGTATTCCAAGCCCCTTCTTCCTCCCAAGTCCAAGTACAATAAGGCACTTCTTTCTCAAACTCTATAGCTTCTTCTACTGTCTTAAAGGGTCCGTGGAAGATGACCGTATCTTCTTCTGCCTCGGACTTGTCGGACTCTGTTAGTAGTTGAACATTAAATCTGTTGAGGTACTCTGTTGTGTACCAGTGCGGTTTGTCGTTAATCATCAGAAAAATGGGTCTGAAACCCCACCCTTTAGCTATTACCTTGGCTTCTATAGGACAGCGAGGAGCTGCTCTAATTCTTCGATACTCTTTTCAGCGAGAAGATCATTCTTCTTACGCTCAATGAGGGCCAGTAAGTTCTGTCGATTCTCTTCTATAGCAAGGGCCTGCTTAGTGACCTCAGTGCGGTCCTTAACATGAGCAATGACAAATTTGACTATGTCGAGCTTTCTTTGTAAAATAATAATCTCGTTGCTATCATCAACGAAGTCTACGCCACCGCAGGCCATGATACGCTTGTTAAGCTCAATAGCAACATTATTAAGAGAGGGTGTATTGGGTGATCTAGACCTGAGGTTAAGACAGAATAGATCCTCAAGCGTGAGGTCACCGCTAACAGAGGGAAAGCGGTACCGACCAACGAGAGCACCAATAATGATATTGAGTTCCATAGTTCCTCTAGAATATGACTTTGAAAATACGTTTACGTGTGGAGCTATCCCCCACGCGGCATGTGAAACTAGCGCGAGTGGTGCTAGAGAAGCCTAGGCCAGCAAGTCCATTAGGAGTACTGTTGACTGGTACCATGCTACCTAGTAACTCGAACACGCGCTTGTGATCTCGTAGTAGATCAGCGCGAATAAACTCATTAAAGAAGGGACGGATGGGCCCCTCGGGTACAGCCTTATCTAAGAAGATAAAGAAGTGTAGATTACCGCACTGTGTATCCCCCCAGTGATTAGGACTGGTAGTAATGAGGCGGACCTTCTGCCACTGATTAGTGCCCATACCCCACGTAGTAAGAGAGCGGCCTGTAGCACTAGATGGTTTAAGTAAACCACTATCTGTATCTAATTTTAGCACGCCATTAACCATACTGAAGCGAGCTACGTTTACAGTTTTTCCAGTAGGCATCAGGGTTTTATACGTGAAGGTGTAGAACTGACCTCCCTCTGTCTCGATATCTACTTGGAAGCCGATATCAACGCTACTACGTCTATTAAACTGATTAACAGACAATAGATACTCAGCATTAGGTGCCTTATTGGCAAATGCTATATTCTCAACGGGGGTATTAGTTAGAGAAGAAGTACTGGCGTTAGCATCTACATCGAGCTCACCGCCACAGGCCTTCTTACTTCCGTAGTAGATTCTATTGCGGTCCCACTCGAGATGAAGGTCTAAGTCATCAGTATTATACCACATCAACCGGCAGCACAGGGCCCCATCTACCTTACCGCCAGCAGCCTTGACACGCTGACGACTACTATCAGCTAACTGATTATTGTAGCTCCAGCCCATACCATTAGGCCACTGGAAGAAGCTAGGGGTATCCGTATCTACAGGAGCTGTCATAGTAACTAAATTATTTATTAGTTCATCTTCAAATAGGATCTCCATAGATGTGATATGAGGCACTACGCTGCTAAGGAACTCGCTGAAGCTAATATCTTGCTGAGTAATACGCGGGTTAGCCACTACAAGCATATTGTTGAAGAAGTCATTCTCGATGATCGTTGGTAGCCTATCAACATATAACCACTGGTCAATAGGGACATCATCGATAGTAGCCTGACGACGTTCTAGACTAGATTGACTGAAGCCCATAGCGAGAAAATCAGTCCGGGCTCTAGCCTTCATATTCTCAGTGACGATGGCAGTAGGACGCCGATAGTTCTCGGGGGCCACCTTACTCTCATAAGATGTAACAGCCTTATCTAGATCGCGTCCCTCACTAATATCAGTCAGCAGAGTACCGATGGCTGTATTGCGGATATGGCTAAATTTAGCAGACATGACCCAGCAGAAGGTTTCATGCTGCTCCTTAGTAAAATTAGGATTACGCAGGTGATTCTGGCGATTGGCCTCTTGTAGGGCGAGAAACTTAGTTAACAGGGGCTTAAACTCATTACCGCGATAGAGAGCGCCTTGATTGATGAGTTCGAGGACAGTATTCACTGAGTCAATAGAGATCATTTCTAGATCTCTCTTGAGGCCCGCCGCCCTATTACGGGCATCACTCTGACTACCATTTACATCACTGGAAGCATAGGCTGTAGGAAACTTATAGTATAGATGGTGCCACTTAATAGTGCTGCCGTCCTCTAGACGCTGCAAGTCACTTGCGTGCCCTACGGTCAATTCACTACGGTCTAATAAGAACGTGTCTCGAATGCGGGCCTCTGTCACTAGAGCATTGAGCTTATCAACTACTCCCTGTAAGTAACCTGGTACAGTTACATTCCACATACTGATGAGATTATAATTCTCATCTGGTTTAACGAGGCCCCCCGCCTTCTTAATGAATTGTCGACAGGCCATACAGTTATGCGCCTGTCGCTCGTGTGGGGGGAAGGCATCGAGGTAGGTCTGCCAGAGTACATCTCCTGGTACGTCGACAATAAATAAGGGCTGCTTATCCTTACACATATTGTCTAGCTGTTTAACGCATGCAGCCTGGATATCACGGAAATCAATTGTAGTAATCATAAAAATACGGGGTCCACCCCCGTTGTTATAGTTTCCACGTCTCTCCTTTGAAATATTTTGATGCACAAATAGGAAAATTGGCCCTGATTATTTCTAGAGCTATATTTAAGCATTGTTCATCACTATACAAAGGTTTTTCTTCTTTAATTGAATTAATTAAAAATTCAATTATGGTAATCTCTTCCATAGCTATCTCCTGTGTATTTGTGGTAGAGAAGCTCCTTCAAATGAAGGGGGCCCTGCGTGATAAATATTTTACACAAGAATTAAAAACCTGTGCTATAATAGTAGAAGGAATGGCTAAGGTTCCTTAAACCGCCTATCGGCGGTACCGATGACCTCCTATTTACCGCCCTCTCATTTGCCTTAATCAGTTGATTGATGTAGGCATCAGAGAGGGGCCGGTATCTATAGATTAAAAGACACAGTGAGCCGTGAAGTTCGAGCGGAACAGGGTAAACCCATACGCTTCACCTCCGCACGCCGTGCCCCGCTAAGTAGTAATACTGATTGACGCTCCCATCGCTAAAAGCGAGGGATTCCCTGTTCATCCAGTTACCTTATCTATTAAGCTTTCACCTAATAGACAGTGGGTAGTCTGTCCGAGGGCTTGAATTTCTGTCCGCCCGACAGTATTTGCTTTTTGAAGTATATTGATAGCGGCATTTTCATCTCTGTCCAGAACACAACCACAAGAACATATATGAGTTCTTACAGACAATGTTTTCTTGACAATCGAACCACAATTAGAACACTCTTGACTTGTATATTGTGGATTTACCGCTACCACAAACTTCCCGTGTATTTTTCCAAAGTAGTCTAACCAATCGGTGAACATTGACCAACTTGCATCAGAAATTGATTTCGCAAGTTTTCTGTTTTTCACCATATTAGAAACCTTCAAATCCTCATAGACTACCAAATCGTTAGATTGGATTAACGCTTTTGCTGTCTTAACGGCAAAATCTTTACGTTGTCTAGAAACTTTTAAATGAAGGCGGGCTACTTTAGATTTCTGCTTTAACCTTTTTTGGCTTCCCTTTTTCTTTTTGGAGAGTTTACGCTGTGCCTTTTTCAGTCGTTTTTCGGCTTTACGGAGGAAACGAGGGTTATCAATTTTATCCCCATTAGAGTCGGTCAAGAAATGGTTTAAACCTAAATCAATCCCTACTTCCTTTCCTGTAGAATTAAGCAGTTCTACTCGTTCAAGGTCTAAGACAAATTGACAATAGAATCCGTCAGCCCTTTTAATAAGCCTAACTCTTTTGATTAGGGGCTTATCTAGAATTTCACGATTATAAGAGCCAACTAGCTTTAACTTACCAATTCCAGTTTTATCTGTTATGTGGATAGACTTTTTATCTTCTAACAGTTTCCAGCCAGAAGTTTTGTACTCCACAGACCTTGAGAACTTCTTGAATTTAGGGTAGCCTTTTTGAGCTAAACCTTTCTTACAATTGTCATAGAAACGAGATATAGCAAACCAAGCTCTTTCGGCACTAGCTTGACGAGCCATAGAGTTAAGATTACCTACAAACGGAGTGTCTGAATCATTACTCAACGTTGTTACAAATTTGCAAAAAGAAGCATAATTTACCTTATCTTCTCTGTGAGAATCCATCCAGAGTCTAATGCACTTATTCCGAATGAACTGTCCTATTCTAATAGCTTCTAAGATAGCTATTTGTTGTTGTTGTGTAGCTTTAACCTTAAACTCTATGACTCGCATTGACCCGACCTCTCAATGTGTTATGTTATCACTATATCATCTCACCGTACAAGTTGTCAATAGGCATGGAACCCAATTACTTTAAGACCCGCAGGGCTACGTTTAATCTTACTGTTCATATAGTGTTGGTGACTAAATATCGGAGAAAAGTATTCAAGAAAGAACATTTAGAGTTCTTAAATGAGGCTTTTAAGTCTATTGCTGATAAATGGGATGCCAGTATCGTAGAGTTTAGCGGTGAGTCTGACCATGTCCACATTCTTTTAACTTATCCCCCCCATAAATTACTAAGCGGGTTAATTGCTAATTTGAAATCTACTTCAAGCAAGCTTTTGTGGGATAACTACAGTGACCATTTAAAGAAGATTTACTGGAAAGACAAGAGAGTATTATGGACAGGAGCTTACTTTGTGGCTAGTTGTGGTGGCGTTACGATAGATCAACTTAAAAAATATGTGGAGAGCCAAGACTCCCCAGAATATTAATCGTGCTTCGCCGTTCTATACTGGTCGGCTTTTCATCTCATCGGTAAAACCGAGAGCCTTCAAACCGACATTTCAAGTAAACAAGATAGGGCTAAATGTACAAGACTTGACACCGGTTACATCAAGCGCGGTAGGTTAATTCTGACTCTAGTGGACGCCGCCAGCGAGTAGGACGGAGGGAAACATCCTCCGTTACGCTGGTGCGCCAGACCTATTGTGCCTCTGGGGTGACTCAGTTCTAATCTACATTAATCTAAGCCGGGTTGTAGAACCACGGCTGTATTGTTGTATCTATTCACCTAACAGACATTGACCATGTTCAACCAAATACGGTACGTAAACAAGGCAGCGTTGAAGGCACTGAAATCAATCCTGCGAGATAAGGCCTATCAGGCTTCTAAACAGGGGGATTACCTAGTTCTGCGCGCGGCCCGTAATTCTCACTTATATCAGCTATTACACCTAGTTGGATTCTTTGAATTTCACGTTACGAATACCCAGCGACTCATCGTTGGCCTCCATCAGGTTGTCGCCTACGCTTACTGGGGGTGGAAGGCCTACCGCAATGGCTTCCTCGCTCGTCGAGGAGAGGTAGAGGTACACCACATTGATGATAACCCTCTCAACAACCATCCCCGTAACCTTATCTACGTATCGCCGATGGAGAATTGCCTTGTGGCTCAAGCAATCCGTAGTGAGTGCGGTAGCCGTGTACTACACGGTAAGACTATTCCATTCAACCGGCAAGGACGTCTCGTTAAGAACCCCACCGCGTACTTTGTAAGTATTGTTAAGTTGAGCATCGAACGCACCTTCGCTGCACTCGGTCTACAGGTGGAGGCAGTGAATGTGCTACTCGAGCTGCCCCGCGACTTCGGCATCGCTCGAGTGAGTTGGGCCCCGCGCTTCTTCGTTAACGCCCTCCGTAAACTCGGGTGGCAATACGGCTAGGCTCTTAAAGTCCTCTATATCCATAGTAACGACGCTTCGATTATTATGAGTAGTAATAAATAGACGGCACCCCTGCGCCTGGGCAGTAGCCCACTCATCTTCAGTAGGGCCTAGTGTATTACGTCGGGCCACTCGCGTCTTATGCTCTATACGCCAGGTCTCCCCATCTATAACAATAGAGCCATCCCCGTCTCCGAAGATGGCCCCACTAGCCACTGTTGCTCTTGCACCTAGATTCCGTAACACTCGCCTCTCAGTGACGCGCCCTATCTTCGATGCAGTGTTAATCTGCTGCGATGCAGTGTTAATCTGCTGCGATGCAGTGTTACTCTGCTTGCGAGGAGGCGGAGGGGGCTTCTTATATGCGGGGTGACTCTTAATAGAGGGGCTACCAGCCAGTGGTAAATAGGCCAGCTCACCCTCTCCTATCTCAGCTCTACATCTATGACATGCTATATCCAGATTACGGCAGGCCTGCTGCCACTCTAGTGGACAGGTCATGCTACGCCGGCGTATACTAACTGTAGCGGTACGGACGCAGTGCCTACGGCTGTTAGTTCTACCCTAGCATTGACTATGTCTACGTTATTAAAGTGATAGGAGCCAGCTACTACTTTTGGTAGATTAATAATAGTGCTACCATTATTAATAACAGTGAGGTTAACAGAACCTGTCTCACACGAGAGGGCTATTACCTGTAGCGCAGTAATATCGATTAGATCAATTGATACTTCTGCGCCGGGGCTCAGGGTTAGAGTAACCGTGCGGGGCAGTGTGGTATCTGTAAATGTGTAACTAGCAGAAAGCTGTGTATACAATCTACCACGTGTACCTCTAAATTCAACTGTATAATGCATTAATTTAATCCTTTATGCGACATCCAACATACAATCTCGGCATCTCATTAGGCTTAACTCGATAGAGCCGACTAACATATAACACGTATCCATCCTCTATCTCGTAGTTAGTCCTTAGGCCACTATTAGGACTAAGGACTTGACCATTTAGATGGTGCCAATCGCTATATATAGTAATTGGCACCCTGTGAGGATTTCTTATATCTACCATCCATACCTCGCTACTCACCAATACCTCCTTTCTAATGCTTACAGTACGCCATACACCGATAGTATAACCATATTAACCATTAGCTACAGTTCTATGCCAATTATACTATCGGTGAGTAAGGGAAGTCCTATTACTTGTGCTGAACTCGACAATAACTTTCTAGAGGCTGCTAATCGCGCCAATCATACGGGAACACAGGCAGCTAATACTATATATGATCTATCTGACACAGTGCGGGCGTTTGCATTTATTGCCGACATGCTGGCTGATATAGCCACTCTAGAGAATGAACTAGAGGAATTACGCGATGACCTATTCGGTGATGGTGAGTTACAGCAGATCATTGCTAACCTGCAGCAGTTAGTCAATGATCTAATTAATAACCTAGCTGCTGTCGTAGGTGAGTTAACTATAATTCAGGACCTACAGGCATGCTGCGATACTAACACAACTGCTATCAGTGATCTACAGGCTCAATTTACTACATTGAGTAACCAACTAACTGCTCAGATAGCCACCATCAATGCCTCAATCACTGCTATAAACGACAGGCTCAATCTAGAGATACCCAAGATAACAGCATTACAGAATACTGTAAGTAGTCTACAGACACAAGTAACTAATCTATCGAACACTAAGGCTAATATAGATAGTCCTTTCCTAACGGGCAACCCCCGTACTGTATCGCCCACTACTAATGACAGTATAGCTCGAGTAGACTGGGTTAACCAGGCCATAGCCGAGCAAAGCCAGGCGGCCCTCCCAATAGGTTCTATAATCTGGTGGGCGGGCCCCCCCGGGAGCTACCCTACTAATTGGTTACCACTGGATGGGGAGGATATCAGCAGGACGCAATACGCAGCGCTATTCGCATTGTTAGGTACTACATACGGTGTTGGTGATGGTTCTACTACCTTCGGCCTCCCTTATACAGTGTGGTGGCCGCAGGGAGTACCAAAACTCGACATTAGTACTATCCTAATACGCGCGCTCTAACGACTCAGGAACTCATCTCGACCATTCTCGACTACACGTATGATGTGAGTAAGGTCGAATAGTGGATTAACCTCAGCTATACTATTGGCCCACTCATTAGCTATCACACGATAGTTGATATGACCTCCTACTCGAGAGCGAAGCTGGCATACATAGGCCATATGCTTATGTGTGCCACCTATACAGTATCGTATATTATGGGCTAGTGGTATACGATACTGTATGGCGGGGCCATCTAGTGTCTCGTAGTATTTATCCAGCACCTCTCTATAACGCTTAGCTATAGGGAGGTGCTCTACATAGAGTGGTAGAGTATAACCAGTATCTCCCCGTAATAGCTCAACATTAGTTAGGGCAGGAAAGTACCGCCATATACTGCGGTGACGATTGAAGTCGCGGGCCGCACCCACATCCATATAACCACTCATGTACATATGCGGGGCATTGAACTGAGTAGGTAATCTATCGTAATGCCGCCACGTAGTCAGCTCCTCTCGCAGCGTAGCTAATAGTCTTCTACCAGTAGATAGGACTAGGGCCGGCCGATACAGATCATTCTGAAGTAATAGGGCGAGGTTACCAACGATATCACAGTCTTGCTCCTGTACAATTACTAGCTTTGAGCGATAATATTCATCTCTCATATTATCAATAAGAGATGACTGAGCTGCCCGCGCCATATTGGCTAGACTAGCGCTTAGGTCATGCCGTGCCTCTGCGTGACGTATGAGCCCTGGAGCACCTGCTACGTAGCCTTGGGCCTCTAGCTCAGGACAACCCCCCAGCAGTTGCTTCAGCATGTGCCCTATAGTACTGTATAACTCATCGGGCCCCGAGTTAAATTGATTACTCAGTAGGTCACTGATGAATCGACTCCACGTCTCGGCATCCGATGTGATACCCAGACTAGTGCGGGCTCCCATAGGTAATAGATAACGCGTACAGTCCAGCGTACGGGCATCCAGCGCCTGTACCTGGCGTTTATCACTCATATCTACGCCGTAAGCGCGGGCCAACGCCTCTCGAGTGGGCTCATAGAGTTCCTCATATGCACTGAATAAATAGTCCATTGACTCGTCATAGGACTCATTACCAACCCTATAGTAATCGCCCATCTTCTGATAACGAGTACTGCGTTCCTGCCCTGCTCCTAGAGGCATAGTATTGAACAGATAGAAGGCAAACCATAGGGGAATACCTTCAAAGCACACTGATAACGTGGCCAGGCCCTGTACACTACCGTGACCATAATTATAGAATATATTATGAAGACGTTTATCTGCATCTACTCCCCGCGCCTCATTGAGTAGGTTCTCTACTGACTCAGCGCTGCGAGAATATCGTGCCATAGTATAGGCTATAGTGGCCTCATACCTCTGCCCCGGGCGGGCCACAGGGGCGAATACCTTAATATTACGCTCAGTATCAGTAATACAAGCAAGCCCTAATTGATTATCATAATTATAATTCACCTACAAAGTCCTCGTGAATAAATATAAAACTAGAAGCACTTAGACACTAACTTAAGGATGTACTTAAAGGCCTGAGGAATGCCCCATCAAACATGAATGTACCACAGAATGATAAGGCCTACACTATTCACTTAGCTCCGCACACTCTGGTTAAGGAAGCTCTACCGCAGGTCACTGATTTCCTATGGCAGAACACGTTTAGTCTGACTCTATTTATTATAATCTTTATTGGGCGATGGATGTTCCGCAATCAGATAGAGCGCAGGTACGCTATACAAGATCTGATACGCCATGTTAGCACTATAGATAAAGACATCTATATCCTTGATCTACTCAACCAGATACGTATTACAACGGCGGCCGATAGAGTCTTACTCCACCAGTTCCATAATCCTGGTCGCAGTATATCTGGTCTTAAGTTCCTCAAGATGACGTGTACTCATGAGAGTCTGGCCCCCGGGATTAGCAGTATAGCTAATCTCTATAGACAGGTATTAATTAGCGACCATTGCTATGACCTACCTACTCTAGTGCAACACGCCAGTACCCGATCCTTCATGAAGACTGATGCTAACTCTATACTACTTAGCTTTAAGCAGCGGGCCCACCTAGATATCATAGGAGTACGACACCTATACCAGCAACTACTATTAGATGATGATAGCCCTATAGCTCTCATTAGCGTCCACTTTATAGGGGAGGGGGGTACAGCCATGGATACCACGCAGGTGAATGATATAGTTAATATAGTGACCTATAATCTACTCGTCATCTAATGGACGCTGCTGTTTCTTCTCGGCGAGCCGCTGTTGGGCCTTCAGTCCACCTCGACGACCTATCTCTCTCATATGCTCTCTATCCTGGGCTGTCTTCTCACCACCGCGGCGCCCCATACTAGACGCTGTATCTGAATTAAACTTAGCCATAGTTATCTACTTAATGTGATTAGGTAGGTGGCCAGAATTAAATATAGGATAAGCGTAGGTTGGGCCTCATGTCAGCCCAACACTCGTGTAAGCTAATTGCTAACCTATCATACAAATAATTGTGCCCCCTACCTAAGTAAATTACTATGGCTGTGAGCATGGCATTATGTAGGCGACTTCCTAATTAGGCTCACTAAGTGCCGAGCCAGTTGTTACTTATCGCCTAGTCCTTCAGTTTTGAGATTAATAGAAGTTGATGGATTAGTCGGTGGATTAACTAATAATTGATTAACTGATGGTACGAGATCTGCGATAGCCCGCCACGCATGCCATAGACCTAACACGCAGAGTGCATCGCCGAGGCCCAACACTCCTGCTGCGTAAACAAGGCGGCCAACAATAACCGTCAGACTATAGGCCAATAACAAGCCGATAGCTACAAGCAGTGTACGGAATTGCACCTTGCCAAGTTTTTCCAATAGATAATTAATGAGATTCATAATAGTCATAGTCAATAAGTTGTAATTGTGGTTTACGAGAACAGTATTATTCTACAAGCTCGTACGCGGCTTCTAGTTGCGATTCTACTAACTTAGCACATTCTAGTTGCTTTAACTTCTTCGCTATGTATAACTGACCTTTAGCCGTTATAACAGTAACGCTATCAAAGATACCAGGTTGATGGGGGCGCTCTTTGCGGAACACCTCTGCTCTGGCAGCTAATACATGTCGCTGATAGGGTAGCCGACTTGGCATCATCATGATAAAGCGAATGTCACGCAACATATCGAAGAACGTTGTACGACCTACGCCATAAGCTTTAGCCAAATCTCCTATTAGGACAGCATCGGCGTCGCTGACTGTCAACGTCTCTGCTAATTTAATTAGTGGGGCTTGCTCTTCTAATGTAGCATTAACTTGTTCTAAGGTGATATTAGTTTGTTCTAATTCTAAGGCCAGGCGCCCCGCTTCAAGTAAGGCCTCACCATAAGTAGTAGGTATCTTGAAGTCACTAACAGAATAGCGACCAGTCTTGCGAATGGTAGGTAGTACTTCTTGTACTACCCAGTCTTGAAATAACTCTGCCTGTGGTTTGCGGCTGCTGAGTACTAATCTATATAAGCCAGATTCTGAAATGGCTGATATATATTGATTTGAGACTGACCCTAAGTATTGTTTAGGGTCAACTAATTGTTTTTCATACACCTTTAACCGAAGTAGAGCTACTGACGTATTAGTGTGTTCGAGAACAGCGCAAACGTCGGCTGCTATAAACCAGGGCTCATTATCAATGATTATAACGCGGATTTCTTGGTTGTTAAAGTTAAAGGTAGGTAATTGAGTCTGGGCGCATCTCATTTTTGATCCTGTTGCTGTTGATAATGATCAAAGTTTTGGGCTAAATCTTTTGGTAGTTTTGCCCATTCTTCATTGGGAATTTTAGCAGAAAGTCGAGTCGCTAATTTCCAGATTGGTTCTGCATTATAGTCAAATTTAATATTCGCTAAAGAGAAACTCTCGATAGGTGTTTGATTATTCATATGCTTTGTGCTTTGCAGGCAACGGCCTTCACCATTACTGGTGATGCCATACCTAATATATATTTACTCGGTAATGGATAAGTTTAAGAAGATTAAATGTTACACAATAAGTTAATAACCCCGCACGGAACGCGGGGCTATCGGTAACATCATACGCGACTAGGCTGAAGCCTTAACCAAATGAGGCACGTTTCTTCTAACGCTACTTGCATCCTGTATTGCAGACGCAATGGGATTAAGACGCATAGTATTACGCGCGGAGTTCACATTCTCTGTGGATATGAATTGACAGGTAGAGCCCATGACATGAGCTGCTGTTAGATAACAGCCTAGGAAGGCACCTGTATCAATCATAGCCCGGTTATTAATTAGTAGCGGACGCTTAGTAGTGACATGACCATTAACAACTAACGGCCAGTTCGGCTGGCCGTTGAAATACGGATATAGTATTTCATCTACGCTGGTATTCTGCTTATCGGCCTGACCTCGAATACTAGGTAGGTGAATCTGTTTCTGTATAGAGACAGGGTCAGACTTACCCACATACTTATAGTCGCAAGGAGAGTGATGAACAGCAGAGGTACGACTACGGGATACGAGGTAGGGCATACTCTTCCTATATATCTCAGTGAACATATTACGCTGCATGCGATTAGTCCTAGCTGTAGTGAGATAATCGAAGTAGCGACTAATAGGCTTCTCATCATCTATGTGCTGCATAATATATAGTTCGTGATTACCTAGTACAACCTTGAAGTCAGGGTGACCTAGGTTAGAGTACACGAATCTAATAACGTCAGCAGAGCTGGGGCCCTTATTCACTAAGTCTCCATTGAGCACTAATTGCATGGGGTAATGAGTAATCTCATCCCCTGCAAATAAGAAGCCCGCCTTTCTAAGTAGCGCACGCAGATGGCCGTAACAACCATGAATATCCCCTACTACTAGGGCCTCATCATTCATAGTGTAGTGGGGCACTTGCTCTACACTAAGCGCTATATCTTCCTGTCGTTCTATAAGATGACTGAGCTCAACCCCTACGCCGCTCTCGGCATTGAATAGTATTTCTCCTACGCCGTAGTGATGGCAGCCCGCCATCATTATAACCTGATCGGCCTCTTCTTGATTCTTAATTTCTACTAGCACGTGGTGCGCTGAGAGAGAGCTAGGATACGATATCGTATTCTCTAGTAGATGAGGGCTCTCTACATAAAGGGCCCCTACTTCCTGAGCGGCCCTCATTAATATCTTCTTCTTTTGTGAATATGGCCTCACGACCATATATACGGTGTGAGCCTTCATGTTAATCATGGCTATACTCCAATTGTGTGATTGATCTTGTGTACCACAGAAAGTTGCCTGATAGTGAGGTTAATATTAATTTGACTAACGCCTCCCGGCTGACTGCACAGTTAACCTCTAGCAATCAATGATTAAGCTAACGGATTGAAGGTCGACTTAATCATTGATTGCTAGAGGTTATATGATATAGCCAGGCATATATAAGAACGCAAAGCAAATAGTTCACTTGCATTATTAAACGTATAGATAACCCTTACATTCAAAGTAAATAATTGGTTAGTCTGTTGTATAACCTGTATAACCTAAACGCCTTAGATATATATCAATATCTCTAGGAACATCATCTACATTGTGCATAATTACGCACAATATATAAGATAACATTGCATATTCACTCTTCTTAATACGAGGCTCTATATCTGGGTACCTATGGTATATTTCTTGCATGGCTTTAATCACAGTTTACATATCTAACAAATCAAGTATCAGTGGCGCAGCTGAAAGCATAGGCCACCTAATTTTTGCAAGTCTGCTAGCACTAAGTTGAATTCCTTTTTGCTACAGAGTCCTCCCAGCACCGCACACCACCCGAAAACCGAGGTTGAGGCCGAAGTCGCGACGGTTGTTGTGGCCGCGGTAAGCAGAACGACAGCGACGGGAATAGCTGAACCAGGAACCGCCCCGCAACGGAGAACGATTATCATCCCCATTTTCTATCCAGGCACTGCCATCCGTCGGCGCACCGTAGTTATCGTGCCAAGTATCGGCGCACCATTCCCAGACATTGCCGTGCATATTATACAAACCAAAGGCATTGGGTGGAAATTGTCCCACGGGAGTTGTTTCGTTTTGATATTCTCCTGTAGGTTCATCGGCGTAGGTATTACTGGCATCATAGTTAGCCAATTCCCCCGTAATGGTTTCCCCAAAGTGAAAGGCGGTTGTTGTCCCTGCTCTACAGGCATATTCCCATTCTGCCTCACTCGGTAGTCGATACTCCCCTCCCGTTAGTTTAGATAATCTCGCGCAGAACTCGACGGCATCGTACCAGTTGACTTGTTCTACGGGTCTACCCCGGCGCGTGGATGATCCCCCCCTATCTTTAAAGTGGGAGGGATCAGGATCAAGGTCTTTTTCTACTTTCAAATCCTTGCGAGAGGCAACTACTCTCCACTGTGCCTGGGTGATGGAATACTTGCCCATGAAAAAGGGGCGGACGTTAACCTCATGTTGAGGACGTTCATCATAGTAACTATCTTTCTCGTCTTGCGGTGAACCCATCAGGAAAGTTCCCCCTGGGATGGTAACCATTTCTAAGGTGATGTCGTTGTCTAAATCTTGGCTGAAATATTGGGACTGTTTCGACTCTTTGTTAATTTGCTCACCCTTCTCATTTACTCCCACCACCTCAAAGTTAAATGATAACAATTCTAACTTTTGCAACGGTTTAACTGAATCTGGATTAACTGAGACTGGAACCTTCTTTGATTGCGTATTTTGGTGTTTCATAATAAAATGTCAAGTAATGTATTGATGTCCCCAATAGTGCAACTGAGGGCATCGGCCTCTATAAAGCGTATTTCTCCCCCTACACGATGAAAGGCCTGGGCCTTCTCTTTATCGAGGGGCCGCTCCTTATTAGTAAAGACTACCTCTTCTGTCTCTTGCTGTAGTGCGTAGTTGATAGCCGTACGATAGAGGTCCTGGTCTATTACATAGCGGAGGGCCGTTTCGTTAGGATTAAGCCCATCTGTCACGTAACGGCGGCCCACTACTAAGAAGGGGCTGTTCTGATAACGCACTACCAGAACAGTCCAATACATAGTGCCATAGCGTGTGCCCTGGGCCCACGGACTAGTAGCCACTACATTTATGGTGATGTTAGGAATGACATCTTCTATACTCAGGAGAGTATAGAGGGATAACTCTGGGAAGACGAAGGGTAGTGCTGTTCTGTCTTGTCTAATGGCGGGCAGCGCCAATACAGTCTCAAGCAATATATTCTCCTGCTATCTCGTAGCATACTGTTAATGCGGCCTCGTGCATAATCTCAGACTTTGTATCGACGTATATAACCCCAGACTTTATATCGACGTGTGTATCAGAGAATGTTACTGTAAGAGGAGAATGGTAGCGCTCCTTAAACTTATTCTCTATCTGCTGCCATACTGTCTGTATGGCATCATCTTTAGTTATATCATCCTTATACTCTCGTGCTGCAATTAATTGATTAACTATGCGGGACAGCTTATCGACAGCATCGGGGGCATCCATAATATCCTTGAGGATACGACGAGCCTTCATGTAATTGCTCATACGCAACATTGACTCCTTAGCAACAGCCAGTGCTTCGTCACTGTACCAGTCCCAGAAGTCTATCTCATCATTGATAAGAACCAGCTGATATACACCAGCTGGTTCTAGCACCATTGTTGAGTTCTTCATAAGCTTGTTATGACTAGTGACCTGTTCTAAGGCATCGTCAGAGAGATTGATGGCTCTGAGAACATCTCTGGCGCTAACATAGCTCTCTATGAATTCTATGGGCAAGTTATTGTATTGTTGAATCAAGGCACACGCCCCCCTTGTACGGGTATTAATTACTATCATCGGCGCTGATATTCGATGTATCAGCACTGCTATCTGATCTACTAACGGTATTCTTATGGGGGGTGGGGGCCCAGTCTCCGTATCCCGTTGTGGCCTGGAGCCGGGTACCCGCACCCATGATGATGTCCGCGATGTTGGCGCACCCCGCGTTGAATGGTATGATCTCGATCTGGCGGCCGCACACGGTGACTGCTTCTTCGGGGTCTGGTGCGGAGATGGGCTTCGGTTGCACGAGTAGGTAGCCCGATTCTACCTCACTGATGTTGGTGGAGTTATGGATCAGGGCCCCGTCGTGCTGATTGTTGGATGCGAGGCCGTGGATGTCTCGTAGACTGTCTACTTCTATACGTTGAAGTAGGGCGGACATGGCGGCTATCTTCTCGTGCTTGGGTATTAGTTTAGACCACTTCGCTATGCTGGTAGCTATGCCCTTGAGGTATCCTACTAGGCAGGCCAGGGCCCGCGTCTTAGTGGTTACATCCTTATCAGCTAAGAGCGGCTCTTCTAGTACTAGGCGCGGTATAGTGAAGCGGCTACTGAGACGCTTAACGAGCCGAGCCCCATTAATTGCTGCTAACACAGCTGTCTTCACCGTGCCTACAGACAGTAAGGGATCAGGAGAACTCACACGGCCCGATAGCATCTCATCCAGGTGGGAGCTAATACCCAGCTTCTCCATCTCATGGTGAGCAATCGTCGCGTGGCACTTCACGACGTCGTAGTTAATGACAGGGCTGGATATTAGCAGCACTTCTCTGAAGTTACGACTAGCACCTTGGAGGCCGCCCCCTTTCTCGTACACGCGGAGCCCCTCGTGAGGCTGGGTTAGTTCTTGCGAGTACTCTGCCTGACGTTTCGTGTAATCGATACTAGTCACGCGCTCGAGTATACCCTGATAGCAGTTTAGGTTATGAAGGTAGCGGGCCCGTTTACTAGCCAGCTCAGCATTACTCAGACTATCGCGAGTCCTCTCTATTCTATCTCGCTGTCGTATCAGCCACGCGATGCCGTAGCCCAAATCAACTTGTGTTGGCGGTGCGCTACTAAGCGGCTTATTAAGCTTAGGAAGCGGACGGCCATCTGCATCAACGAACCACTGATCCTGTAGTCGAGAGGGGCTCAATAGTAAATCCTCTCCCTTCTCGATGAAGGTATCGATGATGTGCTCGTGAATACGGTAGCGGAAGCAGATTCCTTCCTTAGCGTAATAGGGGGCCCGCGTCATAAACGCCTCTACGCTCTCCCAGTTATAGTTTCTGCAGTAAACGTGAATGAAGCTCTTACGAGGCAACGGCACTCCCTTCCACGCGTGGTAATCAGACTTAGCACGCATTTGGCGCTGGCACAAAAACGTGTGGATGAATAAACGCCGACTATCACTATTCATACCAGCCGTTAGCTCGCGCAAATAATGATACTGACTAATAGTGAGTTTTAGATTAGTTTGGATGTACGGCATAAATTCTCCACTTCATTTAATTTTAGCACGATCTAGCAATTTAAACAAGCTGGCAAAAGGCTGTAAACTAGAATTAGCTATATTGACTCCTTGTTCGACGGACGACACCCAAAGATGCCGCCCATCAAACAAACACCAAAGACTACAGCGAAACGAGCTTTCGTCCGCCGTTGATGTCTTCTGCAATCTTGACACCTGGAACAAACGTCAACGCTTCAGCCACATTGTCGCCCTGCTGTGTTGTCACTTGCACGACGCATCCACCTGGTGTCTCCATTGCTTTACACGACTTCATCCAACCTTGTTCCTTGCTGCTGGCTTTAAAGAGAAGCTGGAATGCATCACAATTGCCAACAACTTTGATGTCCGAAACCTTACCAGTTTGTGCGTCTGCAGTGCTGGTCACATCCAATGCCTTACTCATAGTCATCTCCAAAATCGCCGTCGAATAAATGGTTAGTCCCTCGTTGACGTGAGGGCATTAATATTGTAGCACTTTAATTAACACTTCCCTCACTTTAGCGAGGGCTTCGGTCGTGAGCTCAGCCGAACAGTCTTTACCCTGACATTCAAGATAATTAAATGTTTTCCAATATAGAATTTTCTATATTGGGACTACTACTAAGTTTACTATTAGGGCCCGCCCATCTGTCAGCATAACCGTATCTAGTCAACAACATAAATGAAGAGAACTAAGAAGGGCAATGTGACGGCAGAAGCGCGGGCCGAGTACGGCACAGTAGAAGATAGATTCCCTATATTCGATAAGCGCAGCGCATTGAGTGCTCTTAAACTGCGGGGCCATGGGAATCTATCTAAGCAGGAGAGGGCCCGTGTTATTAACAAGGCCGCTAAGTTTGTTCCTGAGGCAGCTCGGGCTGCTCGAGAGGCGGATCAACAACGCTCTCGTCGTAGTTAGAGAGGAGGAAGGTGTTAATCCAGTCTATATTGCTCTGGGTTAACTCTCTACCAGTCTCTTTGTAGTATTCTCGAAGGGCCAGTACGCTTTGTATCCAATCGAGTTCTCTATCCGATACGCTCTGGGGGTTATCTAGGATCCAATTATTGTTGCGTAGTCTCTGAATCTGTTCTGGGGTCATGGTAATCTTTAAGAATATGGCTTGCAGGGGAGAGAGACTTACCATCTATAATATCGTCTATACTGCCGATTAATATAGAGGGGTCGCCCTTTTCATCGACTCTATCACGAACGACAATTACATCTCCATTAGTGGCTAGGAAGATAGAGACATTTACATTATCATAGATATATGATAGGAAGTACATATCACCATCATTATCATCAGGACGGTCTTCTCTAGTATTGTTGATTACTACGTAACTAGATCGATTGACATGAACTTCAATAAATTTATTATTGGAATCTAGACCTAGATTCTAATAGGCCCACGCCTTCACGACATCAACTGCGTTATCTTGCATTTCGTCTCCTCCCTTGTTTAAGTCTACCTATCTCGAGAGCATCACTGCCCATGATGTGGAGCTCCTTATTGCTGTTAAGCAATAAGTGTCGCGTTCGTGCGCCGGGCCAATAATAGTAATCGCCCCACTTTATCAGCAGGCCTGTATCGAGTATAGGCTCTATATTCTCTACTACTAATTGCATCTCTTCCTTAGTCATACCGAACTCACCATGGTTATGGCGCTGATAACTATCGCGCCGATAATGCTGAGTACGACGGGCCCATACTCCTTTAACGGATTCAGAGTTAGCTATCATAGCCAGCTGACAATAATAGCGTAGATTACCCCCCGGCATATTGAGAGGGATACTCTCAACAAGGCGGCGTATAGTGGGGCTATAGTAGTGAATACGCCATTGGTCCACTGAATTTTTATCATTATAGAAGTCGGCCCCCCATGCGGTTATACCTAACTCGAGCACATTAGTTAGGTAGTATTTATTAGAGTTATCCTGACCACCACTCATCCTAGCATGTAACCGCGTATAGTTAATGTGGGGCTCCATATCCTCGAACCAGAGTTGGATAAAGCGTCCTCCCTCCTCAGGGGTAGGTTTGTATAATGATAAAAACTGGTAGTCTGTTGCCTGCCATATAATGCTGGATATCTGCAATGTTTTAGCTAGGTACATTAGAATTGTAAGTTAGTGTGAGATGTTCTGTATTCTGAATTATGTTTACTCTTTTAGTGCACACTTAGTATTTTCTAGATTAAAATACTCTAGACTGAGAAAGTATACACCATCTAGCTCTCCTTCTACAAATATAATTGAAGCTATTGCAGTAGCTACCGCAAAAAGATTAGTATTCTTTCTAAGCTGGTCAGGAACATCGACTCTTAGAAACAATGTTACTATAGTTAACAGTAGTTGATTTTTGAGAACTTCACGAAAATACAGTACTGTATTTTCCTTTACTATGCCGAACGCATAAACTAGCCCATTGGCAATAGTGCGGTAGTAACAATGTTTAAGTAATGCTGAAAACTGTGGTTTTTGTTTTGCTTCATTGACTAAATCAGCGATAAAATCTTTTGTTGATTTAGGTAAATTATCATAAACACTTTTGATTTCTATTGTAGCTCCGTAACTAATCATTTTTTACTCCTTAGTTGTATTTGGTTTGTAAGTTAGTCCCCAGATATGTGACGTTCCGTATATTTCTTTATATTCCCCCTCTACTACAAAACTAGAAGCTATAGCGATAGAAAGCATAAATAAGTTAGCATCTTTTTTCAACCGTTTAGGGGTAGAAACGCCTGTTAAAAATGTGGCAATAAGTAACCAAGCTTTAAAAGCTACAAACGAAATCCAATCTATTTTGACATCATTATCATCATTAACATCATTGTATTTTAATTGTATGTATGTATCCATTACATTGTCTTTAATTGCGGCTTTATAAAAGTGTTCTAAGTATTTTGACTTAGGATTCTGTACTAAAGCGTCAACGTATTGTTTAGCTTCGATAGGTAAACTATTGTATTGTTTTCTAACCAATATTGCGCGTTGAATATCCACTGGTTTACTCCTGTTTTAGGTTATTTTTAGCTTCTTACTTTATTCGTAGTCCCAATAATAGGGAGATTCATTGACATAACCCTCCTTTACAAGGTAACTAGCTATAACAAGAGATTGCAGAAAAAGACAAAAGTTTTCTTTGAGAAGCTTAGGTATTGTCACACCTGTTAGTAGCGAAAAGACAAACAGGAATATCTTGATTTTTAAGTACCAAAAACACCCTGCTTTTTCAAATGGATCAGAGTCAATAAACGCACCGCTTAGAAGTACACCTACGTCGTTTGATTTGATTGCGCTACTATGGAATCCTTTTAGTATTGAAAGTACAAAAGGTTTTTTCGATACTTTAGTTACTAATCGGTTGACGTAGTGTTTGACTTCTCTTGGCAACTCATCGTAGCTTGAATCGATTAGTATTTGATAGATTTGAGCGTCCATTTTTTTACCCCTGAGTTGTATTGTCGGTTATTTCTTTATACCAGCTTTTTTCTACTAGAAAGATTGACGCTAGTGTTAAAGCTTTTCTGAAAAGATCAAAGTCTTTTCTAAGAGAAGAAGGAATAGTAACTCCTGTACATATAGGCATAAGAACAGTTATAACCCAAAATTTAAGCTGGTCAAGAAAAGAAAGATTCCACTTGTCATCGGATAGATAAGGATTGATGTTTCCTTTTTGTATATCCCCTTTCCACCACCAGGTCAGTATATCATTAGTTACTTGGTTGGTTTCAGATGCTTTCAATAAACCATCAATCCAATTTTTTGAGTCAAGAGATAATTCGAGATATTCACCTGTAATTATAATCTTATACAGCCGCTCTTTGATAATGTTAATGTTCATTGTTTACTCCCTAATTGTGCTAGTTTTTACTGATAACTGATAACTAAAATTAAACCATTAGCATTTATCAACTGTCCTTTTTTTATTTCATCTGCTTGATCCATCATTATTGATGCAAAAAGGTCAAAAGCATCTTAGTTACTTTGTCTTAATGCCATTAACTCTTCTGGGTTATATTTCATGAAAAAACGTAAATTAGGAGCCACGATAGATAAAGCTTCAACTTGTCGCTCTAAACTCTAATCTTTCATTAATTCTTTCTGATGTGTCATTAATCTACTCCTTGTCTAATTAAATCCTGCTTTTGTTCAGGGGTGATCCCCGTTGTATCGATAAAGATAGCGTCTTCAATGTCAGCCCCTCTCAGGTTAGCTTTATTCAAGTCAGCCCCCTTTAGATTAGCCTCAATCAGAATAGCTGCATTCAGATCAGCCCCACTCAGGATAGCCCCACTCAGATCAGCCCAACTCAGGATAGCATCACTTAGAATAGCATCACTCAGGATAGCCTTAATCAGGTCAGCCCCACTCAGGTCAGCTTCACTCAAGTCAGCTTCACTCAGGATAGCTTCACTCAGTTTAGCTTCTCTCAGGTCCGCTTCACTCAGGATAGCCTTAATTAGCTTAGCCCCACTCAGGTTAGCCCAACTCAGGTCAGCCCAACTTAGGTCAGTCCTTCTCAGGTTAGACCTTCTCAGGTCCGCTCCACTCAACTTAGCCCCATACAGGTTAGCCCAACTCAGGTCAGCCGCGCTCAGGTCAGCTCTTATTAGTTTAGCTCCACTCAGGTTAGCCCTTCTTAATTTAGCCCCCCACAGGTTAGCCTCACTCAGATCTGCCCCACTCAGATCAGCCTTAATCAGTTTAGTCTCACTCAGTTTAGCCCCTCTCAGAATAGCTCCACTCAGTTTAGCCTCACTCAGGTCCGCCCCACTCATATCAGCCTTAATCAGGTCAACCTTAATCAGGTCAGCCCCACTTAAATCAACTTGTTGTAGAGTTGTCTTATCGATTGTTCCTTCTCGAATTGCCTTAATTAATTCAGCTTTTTCAATCTTTTGCATCTGTAGTGAACTCGACTTTAACTTTTGCATCTGTAGTGAACTCTGCTTTTGTGACAACAATTTCGGGTATATCGTCTGGTTTAAGTTCATTGAGAAGGGACTGCAATTCCCCTGATTGATGTAAATCTACTAGGCGCTGGAGCCCATCTTCTGAACCTTCTAAAAATAGCCGAATACTGCCTTTAAGTTGAGGTTTAATGTTCATTGGTTTACTCCTGATTAATTACAAGAACTGATTGCTTATTTCGCACTAACCTAACTCAGACAGCAAGGCTTTAATTGTTTCTAATGCCCGGGTTGCCATTAAATAATGCTTTTTTTGCTAGTTAAATATAGCAAGTCTTCAAGCATTTGATCAAAAAATTCTCGTTGTTTGTCTTTATCAGAATGATGAAAAGGGAAAACTGTATTACCGATTATATCTGTTAGTTTATCCGACATTAGCGAAATATCAGTTTCTGTGGGCGCGTGATAGTAAATTTCTTGGCTCATTGATTTTCTCCAACTCATTAGCGTGATTACAAAAAATCGTAAACAAAATAATTGACAACCTTGACCGCTTCTTTGATCTTTGGGATAAAATCAATGTCTAAACTAATAAAGATAAAAGGGTTTTCTGTTTTCCTTGTATTTTCTAGTTTATGGTAGTATGAAATATCTAACAGCAAAATATCCCCTGCTTTTAATATTAGCCTTTGAGTGTTTTTTCTGCGAACTAACAGATTATCTATTCGCTCATCCATACTCCTAAAAGTGGTGTCGCAATCTGTTTTTAGGAGTTTTTCTATTTTTTGATTATTTACTGATGATGCATAAAGTTCATAATTGGCGCTTTCGACGACTAAAATAATTGAGTATTTTTTATCTTTATAAATGTCGTCGACGTGCCATTCTACTCCCAGAGTAGCCCATAAAGTATAAGAGTAATCGTACTCATTATAGAGAGGGTTTACATAATTATGTTTTGTAGGAAACTTATCAGTAAAACAAAAATTGGTTGCTATGCTGTTTAGCTTCTCTAGATTGTGATATTTACCCAGTTTATGCAAAGGTTTCATTTTTTTGTTTGATTAAAGATTACTAACTCATAACTGGTAATTGATTACCTACCAAATAAGAAAGATGCGGCGCCAAGTAAATACACCCATTCTTCTTCAAGCATTAATTCCGTTTTAGAAGGGTAGGCTATATCAAATAAACAAAAGTCAACTTCATCTATACGACCACCATCGTAATATAACTCAATATCAGTATTTGGAAATACTGTCATAAAGCTAAATTTAAACATGGCATTTTGGCGATTCTCGCAGGTTAGTGTAGCTGAATGACTTGGATTTTCCCACGGAATCTTATCTTTAGAGTTTTGATAAGTTACTTTTAACTTCCAATCGATAACCGAGGGAAAGTCTTTTTTAAAATGAGTTTCTCTTACCCATTTAGCGATTTCATCTACTATCCATCCCTGATCCTTTTGGATAAAATAGTGAATGCCTTCTGAATATCGAAACGGATATGACTTTGTTTCGTACCAGTTTATCTCAATCTTAGCAAATTGTCCTATGTCTATCATTGTCATTGCTTTACTCCTAAGTTATTTTGTTTACTGATAGCTGATAACTGATAAATCAACTGTTCCATTGATGCAATCCAGGTGATAACTCAAGCGTAGTTATAATTGGTTGCAGTTGAATAGTGGGATCAAAAACTACATAGTACTGGTTTTCTGTATCCAATTGTCGCGAAGGCAATACATCTTCGTAAATATAAGCTACGTACAGTATATATTTTGAGTCGATAATTATACCGACTTTACTGCACCCACAAATACCTTCAATACGAATCTTCATTTTTACTCCTAAATAATGAGTGAACACTGATAACTAATAAATACCTGATTAGTAACTGTCACAAACTACCCGAAAACCGACATCGTCGTAGCGGATGAGGCTGAAGTTGTAGTCGCAAAACTCAGAACGGCAGTAATAAGGACAGCTGTTCCAGGAACCGCCCCGCAGACACTTATCAATACACCATTCCCAGACGTTGCCACTCATGTCATAGAGTCCCCAAGCATTAGGTAATTTTTGCCCTACAGGATGGGTTATCAACCAAACATTAGGTGATTTTGCTGCGCCTACAGGATAGGTTGCCAGCCCAGAGTTGTCTTCATACCAGGCGTAATCTCCTAATTGATTAGCATCATCTCCAAAATAATAGTCAGTAGTAGTCCCTGCACGACACGCATACTCCCACTCTGATTTTGTGGGGAGGCGATAATTCTTACCAGTTACTTGACTTAGTTCTTGACAAAAGGCTACGGCATCATTATAACTAACACTTTCCACTGGCTTTTGAGGATTGCCTTTAAAGTAAGATGGATTAACTCCCATTACCGCCTGATATTGTTCCTGAGTCACTGGATATTTACCAATCGCGAAACTATTGATCTCCTGGCTTGCTGGTATTTCTACCATTTCAATTTTAATCATCATTTTTACTCCTAGTTATGTTTTTACTGACTAATAACTAACTGACGCTAAAAGATAATCAAAGCAACTTAAATCCTTTTTTTGTACCTCTGTCTGATCCAAATTCTCGCACAGCACCTTTTAGGGATTCTCTTACAGAAGCCCTTGACATTCGAGACTTTTTCCCTAGTTCCCAATTGATTACACTTGCATTTCCACAAGCGTCAACACTTTCAAGACTCTCAAACCAACCGTCGTTGGTATGGGCGTAAGAAACCATTACAGCACCATTAGGAAACAGGGTGCCACTAAATTGATATTCAGTATTGTCAAAGTCTTTAGCGAGAAAAGTGACTTGTTGAATGATCATTGTTTTTACTGCTGATAATTGACTAATTGATTAATTGTCACAGACTACTCGAAAACCACCATTGTTGCCGCAGAAGTCGCGGCGGAAGAAGAAGGTGCGAATTACGGAACGGCAGTCATAAGGAGTGTCCCACCAGGAACCGCCCCGCAGACAACTGACATCTTCACACCATTCCCAGACGTTGCCACTCATGTCATAGAGTCCCCAAGCATTAGGTAATTTTTGCCCTACAGGATGGGTTGTCTTCTGAGAATTATCACAATACCAAGCGTAATCTCTTAATTGATGATAATTATCTCCAAAATAATAGTTAGTAGTAGTCCCTGCACGACAGGCATATTCCCATTCCACTTCTGTCGGTAAGCGATAAGTTTTGCCGATTATTTCACTCAATTTCTGACAAAAAACTTGGGCATCGTTCCAACTAACAGTTTCTACTGGATTTTGAGGATTACCTTGAAAATAAGATGGATTAACTCCCATTACTACTTCATATTGTTCCTGAGTTACTGGATATTTACCAATTTTAAAACTACTAATTTCTTGATCTTGACTTGATGGTACCTCTACCATTTCAATTTTAATCATCATTTTTACTCCTAGTTATGTTTTTACTGACTAATAACTAACTGACGCTAAAAGATAATCAAAGCAACTTAAATCCTTTTTTTGTACCTCTGTCTGATCCAAAT
>Ga0315909_10000605_pt1 | contig 48381 bp, 69 predicted proteins | sample LakEriMetagenome_11_FD_203527 | JGI IMG/M metagenome (GOLD analysis project Ga0315909, IMG submission 203527) | Freshwater fungal communities from buoy surface, Lake Erie, Ohio, United States - Buoy 2 MA125 | ecosystem: Environmental > Aquatic > Freshwater > Lake | place: USA: Lake Erie, Ohio... | reverse complement strand
TTTAAAAAAGGGGAGTAAAATTTTATAATCTGTAAAATAAAAACCTTATAATCTGTAAAATAGAATTCTTATAATCTGTAAAACACGACCCTCTTTTATTTTAAGTCCAAATAGTGAAAAAAAATTTTTGGAAAAATTTTCGAAAATTAGGATTTATTTGTATGTTTGTAAAAACAATTTAAACTGAGGGGTTATGGTAGAGGTGGTTCTAATTGCAAACTGTGTTATGTTAATTACACTTTTAATTGTTATGTCAATTTAAATAATTCCCCCATTTTAATTAATGGGGGTTTTCTATTTATTAATGTATTTATAATAAAAATAATATTATGAACAAATATAGATTTAAACAATTACTGGAATCATCGATGGGGAATGTTAGACCAATTATATCTGAACAAGAAAATACTAATTTTACTAATGAGATAATGTCTGATTTAGAAAATTTAGGTTATACAAAAACAGGAACTGTTGTAAGTGAGTGGGAAGGTTTTATTTGGACACACAACCTATCGGGTAGGTTCTTCAAGCTCGAAAAAGGAAAGATTATGTTATTATTTAATGAGAATTACGGTTTACTTCTTATGACTATTAGTACCAAAATATCAATCGCCAATATGGGATCAGATAATTTATCAAACTCTGAATTTGCAAAATCATTTAAAGCATATGATATTGATAGAAATATTCTTACGGGAGGGGCTGGTATGGGTCCAGAAGAAACGGCACCTTTTGTTTATTGGTTAACAACTATTTTTCCATACCAAAATACTACAGGAACTTCAAAAGAATCAACTCCATTCTATACTCAATACTACCCTGATATTGTTAAATTAACGCAAATTGATGATGAGTATTCTAAATTTAGCGACTCTTCATTAAAAGATAAAGCTGAAATGATTGGTGGAGAACTTAAAAAAGGTTTCGGTCAACTAAAAGGGGCAATAAAACAAGGTATTGATAATGTCAAACAAAATTAAATATTATGAGTACGATTAGATTTACGGAGTCAGAACTAATTAGATTAGTTAAAAGAATAATAAAAGAAGATGACGATTATTCAAGGGAGTTTAAAAGAAGATTTATTCTAATAAATGATGATATTATTGATTTAATATCTCAAGCAAAGGATGAGGTTGATGAGTTTGATTATGATGACTACTTTGACTATTTAGATAATCTTGTATATTGGGTTGTTCAAAAACTCCAATCTTTATATGGTGAGGATGATGACTTTTGGTTTGATAACGAAGATGAGATAATTGATTTCATCAAGGATAAGTATGATGATTATTTAGAATAAAAATTTATTATGAAAAAAATAATAAGACTTAGTGAATCTGATTTGACTCGTATTGTTAAACGGGTGATTAATGAGAACGAACAATTAAATAAAATGATTAAATTATCAATTAGTCGTTTTATTTCAGGTTTAAAAATGGAGGACTTAGATCATGACAATATTGTTTTTGTGAATAAAAAAGGAAAGACTGTTTTTAGATATGACCTCGAAGACGGAAATTTATTTTATAGTACCTTATTATTTAGTTTTGTTAAAGGATTGAAAAAATCAAAACCAGAAGACGTTCATAAAAATGTATCGAATATAATTGAATCATGGGCCGAAGAAAACCTTATTCCCAAATTTAGTGATGAGTTTGAAAATAAATTTGGTTTTGAATTTAAGATAAAAAATGTTGATTTGGGTGATGAATATATTGATGATGACGAAGAAGAAGACGATGATGAGGAAAACTATGATGAGGAGAATTATTATGTACCAAATGATAGGATATATCAAAAAAGAAATGCTTATGGTCCTGGTAACCCAAACGCCAAAAAAAAGGACTCCGATCCAATGGAGTATTTAAATTCATTTAATGACTTGGATGCAATTGATCGTAATCAACCTCAAAGGATGACATTGTTTAGATATGAGGAGGGAAATAATATGTTTGTTGCCCTTCACCAATCCAGTGGTTTTGTTCTTTATGTTAATGGGGAAATATGGTTTACCCTTAAAGAGGATTATGGATTAAGTAGTGATGAAATTAGAAATTTAATTAAAGAATGGATTAAAAATACGTTTGATATAAATACAATTATAATTAGCGCGGATCATCATCTTAACGCTTATGGAAAATTAGAGGGAGGATATCAATCAAGAAGAAAATAATATTTATCTAATATGAAAATTATTATAACAGAAGAACAATATGACAATTTATATTTAAGAAGAAGATTGTTTGATATTATGGATGAAGGGTTATTTATAATTGATAACGGAGATGATTTTTATGGGGATGATAATAGATTCTGTAATCGTTACCCCACGTTTATGTCATTCATGGAAGGTTTTATTGACGACGTTATATATCAATATAATAATATGACTGGCGATCACATATGGGAATTTATCTATATGAATATTGGTCACGAAAAATTTATTAATCTATTACTTAACACCCATGGTGAGGAGATAAGAAACTTCTATAATAGGAAAACAAAAGATTGTTAATATGAAATACATCATTACCGAAAATCAATTTAAGTTTATTAGAAGGTATGAACAAATAAAAGAAAAGGTGTCCGATTTTTTAATGGGACATAACATCCCCACATTTTATTCGTTTGATGATTTTCTTACCGAGCTATCTTGGGACGTTTCAGGTGATATTGTTAATAAAATGAATATACCACAAGATGAGTACCCCATGTTTAGAAATCAAATGATTCGTTTTATTAAAAATAATTTTTACGAAGAACTAAAAGAATATTGGGAAAGAAGAAAAAAATAAATCATTCCCCATTCCTAAAGAGTGGGGTTTTTAATTTTCTGCCTTTTATAAAAAATTTTTCACCCGAACCCGACTTCGTCGGATTTTTTTTTGGTTTTGTTTGGTATTTATAAATAAAAAACTATGAAAAAATATATTATCTCAGAAGAAGAAAAAAGAAGAATTTTAAATATGCATAAAAATGCTATATTAAAAGAACAAGCAGCACCGACCACTCAGACAACGGGTGGTGAAACTGTTGGAGTTAAAATACTTAGATTGTATAATGAGATTAACAAATTAATGACAGAAGGTACCTCTATCATACAACAAAATAAGATTTTTAAAAATAAAGGTGCAAAGTTTAGTTTTTCTCCATATGGTCAAGGTACAACCGCAGCAATTGAAATAATAGATGGTCAAAATAAACCTATTTCAGTCAAGTTCGGTAATGCAGGAACTGCTCCGATTAAAGTAGGATTTCAGATAAATGTAGCAAAACCATATACTGCACAACAAGTACAAAATACTCTAACTGCTAGTGGTCGAGGTATTGGTAATGCGTTAGGTCAAGAACCATATAACAAATCTCAACAAGCAGTATTCGCATTATTAGCTAAAATTGCTCCGTTGTTAACTGATTTTTTAAATACCGCAATTTTTGCGTTTCCTGATAAACCAGGTACTGCTACTTTTGATATGGGAGGTACTTGGGGAGCAAATGAACAAATGATTACGGGATATCAAAACCCCGCAAGTGCTTAATCAAGTTAAAATGAAAAAATTAATTAGATTAACTGAACGTGATTTAACAAGAATTGTTAAACGAATTATTAGTGAGGTTAAAATTGATAAACCACTTTATTTGTCTGAAGATAGATGGGTTGAGGTTTGGTTTAGACTTCGTAAACTATCTAAATCGTTTCATTTTCCTGATTATGGATTTTTTACTTTCGGAGGGTTATTTTTCTTTTACGATGAAGAAGAAGGGTGTCTAAAACTTGAACCTCAAAAACTATCCGATTGGAGAGAAGACACACATAAAGCAGCGATGATTCTTGATGACTATGCTGAAAGACTTGAGAACTTTATAAAAGAAACTGGTCTTAATCTAAAATTGGAAGTTAGAGGTGACTACTCGATGAAAATTAGTGCATTTGAATAAATTAAAGTATTTATAAGAAAAAATATTATGAATAGAAGTTATAGTAAAATAAGACATATTCAAGAATCAAATAGATTACTTGAAAAAAGAAGATTAATAAATGAATTCGATTCCGATTATTTGTTTGTGGAAGATGAAACTACGGATACGGAACAAGAACCTCAAGATATAGATATGGAAGAACCAACCGACACAATGGATTCTGATATGTCATCTGATGAAATGGAAAGTGAAGAATCACCAGAAGAAATGGCCGCTGATAGAATTGAAGAGGTGATGGACAACCCAAAAGTTGAAGACAGAATTGAAAGAATTGTTGATAGACTATCTAATAGAGAAAAAATGTTAATTCAAAGAGGTCTCGAAGAAATGGGAATAACACCTGAATCATCCGTTGAGGATGTCCATCAAGTTGTTCAAAGTAATATGGAAGAAATCTCAACTGCTGAAATGACGGAAGGAGAAGAAAAAAGTGATAAACAAAAGATTGCTGATTTTCTTGAAGGAATTGGTGGAGGTAACATGGCCGCTTGGGGTGGAGTTCCTTTGGCTATAGCTATTGGAGGAACTGTTGGTTCTATGGGAGTTGGTTTTGCCGCAAGTTGGGGACTAACTGGTCTTTTATATGGAATTGCAAAATTATTATCTGATAAAAAATAATTTAATAAAAACAATTTTTAACCCCACCTCATCAGGTGGGGTTTTTCATTTCCCATAATATTTATCTTATATGAAAATTATTATCACCGAAAAACAAGATAAGGAAATTCTTTCATTTATAAGACGAATAGGTATTGCCGATGATGTCATTTCTAAAATAAATCCTAAAGATGTTTGTGAATATTGGATCGACAATGATAAGGATGCCTTATACTTTGCTGATGACATTATTCAGGATATTGTATGGAGAATTAATGAGACGTTTGGAATTAATTCATATAGTAACGAGAAACTTTATAAATTTTTTGAGGATTATGGGTATTATGATAAATTAATTAAAATATTTCACAAATCGTTTGAATTGTGTGAACAATAACCGAAAATCCCCATTTATTATTGTGTGGGGTTTTTTATTTTATATTGTATTTATCATATATGAAAATTATTATCACTGAAACTCAAAGTGCAATCCTTTATCTTAAACGAAGAATATTTGATAAAGAAATGTATGATTTAATAGGAGATATTGTTATTGAGGGTTTTGATTATGATGAACCATGTGAATATATTGGTAACTACAACGAATATAAAAATTCAATAATTTGGGGGTCTGTTCAAACTTTTACAAACACATTACCTGATATTATTGTTGATTCAGGTGTTGATAGAATAAAACTTGATTCATTTATATATAAATTTATCGAAGATAGGTTTGGTAAAATTATTAAAGATAGATATGAATCTGTACTTGAATGGGGGTGTGACGAGTAACTATGGAATTTAATGAGAGAGTATTGGTTACAAACTATGTAAATTTTTTAAAAAAAAAAGGTATTTATTAAATAATAAACTAAGAATATATTTATAAAAAAAAATATGAAAAAGAGATTAATAATTACAGAACAAGAAAAAAAACAAATTTTAGGTTTATATGGTATTAAAAAAAACTTTATAAATGAGGCAGTTTCTATTTCATCTTCTCAAAAAGCAACCTATGAGCCAGGTCAGTCAGACCCATCTGGGTTTATTGATACATTCGTGGAAACCTTAATGACAAAAATTAATGAAAACTCAGAAGCGAAAACTTTGTTATCACAAAATAAATTGATGATAGAAAAAATATATGTTGCAGCCGGATCGAGCAACAATTGGAATGGTGTTAAAACAAGTTATGATTTAAACAATAAGTTAGATACAAAAAAATTAGTTACAGTTCCTACTGATAAAGACAATGTTTTATATAATAAAAACTTAGCTTTAGCTAAAAAAAGAGGAGAAACGTTTGTACCTTCGATAGTTTCAAAGTTACAATCAAAAGGAATTAAAGTATCTAATTCCTACACTTCTAAAGTTAATCCATTTGTTGTTGATACTGGAGGTATGTTAGATGGTTCTAGAGATGAAACAGTTTATAAAAATCCTGGACAGTACATAGGGTGTAGTATCACAGTAGGAAATGAAGACGAAATTCAAAAATTTAATAAAAAGATGCTAACACTTACTGATATTAAGAAAGATTTTGTATTAACAGGATCTTATTATTGTGACCAAAATAACGCATTAGATAGAGGTAAAGGGATTGGAAATGCACAAGCAGATACCTATTCACCTATGTGTGCCGCTGTACAAAAATTATACTCAGGTAAATCGTCAGAATTAGCAAAATATATATCGGCGTTTGAAATTAAATGGCAACCAAACATTCTAAAGAATCCATGGGTTAAACCAGTTATGAGATGGGAATTTACTTGGGCTGATGATGGTACAGGAAAACTTAAAATTAGTTCGGTAAAACTTAAAGAAATTCAAAAAAGTTTGATACCCGCATCTATATTCCCATCTACAGAATCATCTGTTGATGACCCAACATTAAAATACATGATGGGTCTTACAGAAGGGGATACCGCAGGTGGAGGAACAATTTATAAAACGTTTATTGCACCATATAAGTAATATTACATATAAACAAACTGTACAAAATTTACGACAACAAAAAATTCGTCGTTAACTTTTGACACACAACATGAAAACAAACCAAAAGAACCGTTTTGATTTTTAAAAGAAGTCTCAACGGTTTTTTTATGTGGTGGAGAATTTAACCAACCTTCTAAAGCGTAAGACGCTAAATCTTCACACGTCAATCCATCTGCGGTGATTGAAAAACAAATTTCACCGTTAAGTCCTATAAAATTTAAAAGATAATTTTCTTTTGAATAAATATTCTTTGATAAAACTTCATATTCTTCTGTAATGTCACTAACTAATATTTCATTTCCAATGTCATAACCAGGATGAAAAAGTTTTTTGGATAAAATCATCTTTTTCATGTTTGGGGATGAAATATTCTTCTCCAAAGATTCTGAATAGTATAAAGTATCTAATCCTATTGATTCTCTATATGAGTTAATTTTATTAATTACACAAGAAGAAAATTTGTCAAAATTAATATCTTGTGTAAAGGATACAAACGTTAATGTTAAAAAAGTAAAAACAGATAACCACTTCATAATTTTATTATTTATACAAATATAATAAAAAAAAGAATAAAAGTGTTTTTTTTATACTCAAATATATTTATATTAAAATGAAAATATGAAAAAAAGATTAATAATAACGGAAGAAGAAAAAAGAAGAATATTACAAATGCATAAATCTTTGTTGTCTGAACAAATTGAGGGAACAGACTTGTCTCCTCAAACATTTACAAAATTGGCATTTGATGTGTCAATGGGTACTGGTAAAATAGAAGTTACGAATAATTATGGTGTTAATTTACCTTTCACTGTTACTCCCACAACAGCAATGACTGAAAACTCACGAATTCTTAACCTTAAAATAGATAATAGCGGTATAAGTGGTTATTTAAAAGTCACTTGTGTAAGACAATTTGATCCGACTGTATCTGGTGGAAATGGATACGAATTTAAAACAAAATCTTTAAAAAGCGGTGGTTCCACTTTAAAAAATCAAAAAGAGGGTGAACCAAATCCAATAATTAATTTTGCCGGAAGAGAATTTAAGTATTCCAATGGGGATTGGACAGACGGTAGTAATAGTTTGAGTAAAATTGTTAAAGGATCTCAAAGATTTTCAAATGATCCCGATTTAAGTAAAATAGTACAAAATTATTGTAGTGCTATGTGTGGTAGTAGTAAAAGTATATGTAGTGGAACATAATAAAAAAAGACCTCGTATGAGGTCTTTTTTTATTTATTATAGACAATACTTCCGTTTGTAGTATCAGTAACAGTACTAACAAAATACAATAAAAAATAAGGGTTTGTTTTGTCATTCTTATTTGTGTTGATAACAATTGTAGATGTTATAGAATTTCCAGTACTACTTTCATTATCATCCATTTTCATAATTATCAAATCACCTTTTTTCTCATAAGACTTTATGGTTTTAGTTTTTTGAAGAGTTCCATTGAAATAACGTTTTACAGTACTGTTTGTCAAATCAAATGTGTAAGAATTAACCCCACCTCTATTTTTTTTGATTTCCAAATATTTTGTCGTGTCAATTATCTCTTTATATTCCCTGTATTTACCAATGTTAAAATCGGTATATTTTTCGAATTCAATTTTATATACTTGAGAAAAAAAACAATTTGTTAAAATAAAAACAAAAATAAAAGATAGAATATTTTTCATGACTATAAAATTTATATGATTACTTACTACAAATATAATAAAATTAATGAAACAACGTGATAAAAAGTATATTTTTTTTTAGGTATTGTATTTATAATAAATGAGACTATTAATTACAGAATCACAACTAAGATTATTAGAGAATAAAACAAAATACGATTATGGTTTTGATTTATTCAGAAAACTCCTATCTAATTATCTTCCTTTTATAGAAGACTTTGAATTTGTGAAATTTCATGTGAGTTACCGTGAATACTATTTGGTAGTTTTAAATTTAATAATTGATGAAGAAGAACTATTTGATTATTATGGTTATAAAAATAGGTCAGACATAAATGAGGACGATATTGAAAATTCTATTTTAGAGGTTTATGAAAAAGTACCAAAAAACGTAAGATATAATTATCCTGATAACCATAGATTATTTCCTGGTGAATCAGCAGGTATACAAATTTGGAAAATAAAACTTGTTTGATATGGATGTATTAATAACAGAGAGTCAAAGAAATAGTTTAGAATCACAACTAGAACAATCCATCGAAAAAAACGGTCTTGTTGAAACTTTGAGTAGATATAAATTAAGTATTGTTGTTTTTGATAAAATATATCAAAAAAAATTAAATCTCAATTGTGATGAATTAGACCATTTTGTTAGTTTCATTTTCAATAAAGACTACATCAAAGAAAACTATTACGCAAATGATGGTAGATACAAAATGGAATTAAGTTATGATAGAATGTCAGGAGTTGTATATTATGACTTTAAAGATAATCTACATGATGATATATTTGTTGGTATTGCAACTCCGTATTGGAACGGTGAATGTGAATTCCCAATAGATTGTGATATATATATTTACAAAGATGAGGATGGTGAAAGTGATGAAATTGATCTTTCAGGTTATTACCAAAAAAATAAAAAAATAAAAAGTGAGTTTGATTCATTAAAGGACATAATAAATTATATTGAGGGACAATACGAGTCTTATGTTATTCCGACATCAATAAACTTTTTAGAAAAAGCAAGAACTCATAAATAATATGAAATATATAATAACAGAATCACAGTATACGTTCTTGAAAAGAAGGTTTATTCTTGTTAGACAACTATTAGATAGAGAACTTGTTGACCAAGAACCTTGTTATTATAAAATCTATGGTACAGGGTTCAATAGTTATAAACAAGCGGTTTTAGAAGGTGTTACAGAATTTATGATGCAAGAGTTTCCCAATTTTTATGATATGGATGATGACGAATCTAATGAAAAGTGGTATATGATACATGATACTTTGGAAGAATTGGTTGGTAATGAAATCGAAGAATATTATGATAATGCCGATTGTGAGGACGAAATAGATATAGATTAGTAATTTTTTCAAATAAGGAGATATTTATTTGTATAATCGACATTAAAAAATAAAAAAAATATGAAAAGAGTAGTAAGACTTACTGAAAGAGATTTAACCCGAATTGTAAGAAGGGTTATAATGGAACAAGAAGCGGAATTAGAAGAAGGTATTTTTGGTCCTAGTTCATCTGAACTTGAAGAAAGAAAAATGGATTTAATTAGAAAAATAGACGACGCATTGGAAGAACATGGTTTGACCGATTCAGATTTATATAACTCAATTGATTCTGTAATAAGACAAGCAGAGAGTGATAACTATGACGGGGAAGTTGAGATTTCTCAAAGTAGAACAGGTAGAATTGTACTTAGATTTATTGCGAACCCAACAAAACTTCAAAAAAGTAAATTCTTTAAAAACATCATGAGCCCTATGGTTGGGGGAATGAAAGGAGGACACACTTTTGGTGGAGGTAGAGGAAATTATTAATTTTTCTATAAAATAATTTAAGAAGGGGATTTATATCCCCTTTTTTTATTTTATCTCATCTATCATTTTGTGAAGTATCAATAAAGATTTGTATGTTACTCTGTGAAACTTCAAATAATTGTAGGATCTGATACTTTGTTGTATAAACACAACAGATGTTAAAGAAAAAACAATTGTAAGAATAGAACCAAAAAATGGGTTCAATCCATATACTATCGTCATAAAAATAAAGAAAATTAAACTAACTATTGAAAACTTAGTTTTTTCTTCCCATTTTTTTACTATTTGTAAAGACTCTTTTAATTGTTTTTCTTTTGATGTTGATGTTTTCATATGTTTCTCCCTTTTTTATAAATACAAATATACTCTTTTAATCTTTATCTACAAAACAATTCTTCACTTTTTTGTAATTTTATAATATTTATATATAAAAAAAAGTATGAACAGAAGTTATAGTAAAATTAGACACATTCAAGAAGCTAATAGAAGATTGGAGAATCAATCATCAAAAGAGAAAAATGACAACTATATACAAGAAAGTTATTATGGAACAAAAAGTGAAAAAGAAAAATACATAGACCTTCTTGAGAGACAAAGATTAATAGAATCTAGATTGTCAGACAACAACTTTAAAAAATCATTGTTTTTATTTGAGGATGAAAATAAAGATAACTACCATTTTTTATATGAACAAGACACGACAGGAAGTACAGAAAATACGTCTTCTGAAGCAGGAATGAGTCTTGAAGATGCAGCAGAAAGTGAATATATGCAAGAATTTATTGGTAAATTTATTGCTCCTTCATTAAGTGCTTATACAACCCCTATTACTGATTCGGTTAATGAAAATTATTTATTAAATGAACAAGATGAATGGTATTTCGTGGATACTGTAATATGGAAAGGTATTAAAAGGTTTTTTAGGAATTTAAAACGTAATATCAAAAATTCTGATTTTGCAGATTGGTTAGATGATAGATTTGACGGGGACTTCAAGAAGTTTAATCAAAGATGGACTAAAAAATTCAAAAATTGGTTAGAAGATACCCATAAAATTACAATTAATATCGGTAAAAATGTAACTTTTGTTAAAGATCTATATGATGGACGAAATGTAGATATTGGAGTTTATAAATACAAATATATTGGTCAAGGAAAATCAGCTGAATTCGAACAAATAAGTTCTAAAGAACCTTATGAAGTAAAAACACCACCAGAACAATTTGACGAGTTTATAGCTAAAAATGAAAAACCTTTATTAAGAAGAATGAGCTCAAACTCTAAAACAAATTGGGAAAAATTAAAAGCGGATCCAGAAAATAAACAGTTTGCGGTTTCGGCAATAGAATATTTCAACGAAACTTTCCCAACAAAAAAATGGAAAAAAATCGCTGTAGGACAAGACATGGAAAAATTCAAAAAGGAAATAGAAAAAGAACCTGATAATTTTAATGTCAAACCAGAAGAAATAGTTTTTCCTGCAATCACAATTGATTTTCCTACCACTGAAGAGGTTGAAAGAAATCTATTCAAAGATAACGAATGGACAGAACCAAATGCTGAAAACTTTAAAATACAAGTTGCTGATATATGTAGTACTATTAAATTTGAAATGGACAAATTAAATCCACCTGAAGGAAAACCAAAAGCATATTTAAATTTATTATGGTTAGAAGCGTCAGCATCTAGATTTAGAAATGGAGGAAATGCCGCTAATTTAAGTTTTTTAGAGTTAGCAAATAACAGACTTAACACTGGTTTAGAAATTTTGAAAAGAGAATTATCGGCAATTGGAGTTGTAATTGATGCTAATTCTAAAATAGATTTAAATCCTCTTGGAGGAAATGGAGATGGGACAACAGGACCAAACCCACCTATAGGATTTATGTATGTCCCAAAAGGAGATTACAAAATGACACCTGCTTGTAGTACGGATGTAAACGTTTGTAATTTAACAACAATAAAAGGTGTAAAAAGAAGTGAGTGCGGAAACCCACATGCAACAAAAGCGGAATATGACCAATATAAATATGTTAGAGGAGGGGTTCAAATTATTTTAAATGATACGATCCAACCTGAACCAATCGAAAATCCTGGAGAAGAAGTTCCAATAGATGATGTACCTAACTATGAAGTAATAAATATCCCTTCTTATCCAATATATTTTTATGCTCCAGGTAGAAAACCATTTAGAATACCTTTAATAGGTTTAAGAGCAAAATGGGAAATTAAATTTGATTTAGATTTTGATAGACCAAGAAGAGGACGAAGACCTAGAAAATATAAACAACCAAAAAAATTCGATACATTAAGTTGTCCCGTATTTATGTAATTAAAAAAGGTGGATTTTTCCACCTTTTTTAATTTAATCTACCTCTAACACATATTAAAATTGTTGATTGACTAAAGTTTAAGCCAAATCCAAAGTAAGGTGTTCTTTCATCTAACAAAATTGACATATGACCATATGAACCACTAAAAATGTCAAACACACAGTCAGCAATAACTTTATTGATATCAAATTTAGTGGTATCAACATTTGACAATAAAATATGATTTAATTTTGCAATAACTTCAGATTGGGTTTTTGGTAAATTGGGATCATGTTTAAAACTATTGTACAAATTTTTTGAATAAGTTTTACATTGAGATTGTAAAATTGTATCTATTTGAATAGTAGAAGAACCGTACTCTTTTCTAAACTTATTAAAACTCTCTAAAAGATAACCGTAAATTTTATTGGTGTCGATTATATCATTTAATTTGAATTTCATTAAAGAAAATGATTCTGAATTCTTTGGAGTTATTCTATGTAGAGTTGTGTCATAGTCCCAAACGTCAGAATACATTTTATATTCATTATGTTGTGAATATGAAAAAAAACTAAAAAATAAAAAAATTAATATAGATAAAATCTTCATAAGTGTATTTTTTGTTTGTTTCTACAAATATACTGTTTTTTTTTGAATGTGCAATATATTTATAAATAAAAAAAATTATGAAACGAATTGTAAGATTGAATGAAAGAGATTTAACTCGTATAGTTAAAAGAGTTATTATGGAACAAGACATGATGGATGACGATTTAGCTAATGAAATCGACGATATGTTAGAAACCGCAGACGAAAATGATCCAGGTGTTATCCAAAGAATTATCGATAAGATAGAAGACGCTGGTCATGACGTTCAAATGTTTATTAAAAAAATGCGTCGTAAGTATGGTCATGGTAAATTAAAAAGAATGATTATGAGATCTATCACCAATCATCCTTTGGCTAAAAAAATAAGATACAAACGAAAAAAACCGGTTTGTCCATCGAAAAATTCTGGAACATCTTGTCCTGATTGGGATTAATTTTGATTTATAGGTTTACAAAAATTTAACTATTCATATCATATTAAATATGAATAATGAACATAAAGCCTCTTTGTATAATCAAATTGTTTCTGAACATACAAGGATATCAAATCAAATTTCATCAATTAAAGGTGAGTCAATCGAAATTAGCCAAAAAAATTTGATGTTAATCGATGAGTTACAAAAAAGACAAGTAGTTTTATCTAAAAAATTAGAAAATCTGATGAAGATGTAAAAAAACCTCCATAGCGGAGGTTTTTTTTATTAAAGAAATATTTATATAAAAATATTCATTAGATGAAAAAAAGAAGTTTGATATCTGAGAGCGAAAAAGAAAGAATACGTAGTTTATATAATTTAAATGAAAGCCTTCCTGATTTAGATGTTTTTCCAATTAAAGGGGATAGATATAATATTGGTTATGACCAAGATTGGGATGATTTTACAGACCCAAGAAGAACCGCTAATACTGACTATTCAAGAAAGGCAACTCACGCTGGTGCAGGCGGTCATTTGAAGGGTCACATTGGTGTTGATATATTTGGACCTAAAGGAACACCTATTCTTGCTCCTGTTGACGGAAAAGTTAAATATGGTGGTAATGGGTTAACTGTGATAATTGAAGACCCTGAGACGGGGTATTCTCATTGGTTAGGGCATTTAGATTCTATATCTGTAGACGAAAATGATTTTGTATTTGCAGGTCAACAAGTGGGAACATTAGGTAATTCAGGAAACGCATCAGGAACAGCACCTCATCTTCATTATAATATTTACAAAACAAGTGGTGGGTTTTATAGTGGAGAAGACCCAATAGATGTTCTAAAAAAATCTATGGATAAAGAACCAAAGGATATTGAAGATTTAGAATATGACGAAATGGGAGACACATTTAAAGAAAAGTTCAAAAAGTTTTTTGGTATGGATAATAAAGACGAAAAAACTGACGAAGATAGACCAGCAACCGAAGCAGAAGACGAGTTTGAAATATGGGATGTTATGAAAAAAACGGGAAGTGCGTTTATGGATAAAATTAAAGGATTATTTAATTAAGATTATTATGAGAGAAGTAAGGTTAAATGAAAGACAATTGGTGTCGTTAATAAGAAAGGTTGTAAATGAAAATTCAGATAAAGATTTTGTCACTGGAATTTCCGCATCAAAAAGAGCTGAATTGATTGATGATGTTATAAACAGACTTAATGAGTTTGGAATGAGATATGAAATTGAACTTAATAGATTAAACTCTAAGTTTAATCCTGAAAGAATAAAACGTGCTAATAGACCAAGAGGTATGGAAGATTTGGATTTACCAAAAGGTTTAAGAATTGGCAAAACTATTTTTCCTGAAGATTGAAATGAAAAAAAATTATTTGGACATAACTTTTTCTGAAAAGAAAAGAATATTAGAAATGCATAAAAAACATTCTAATTTAATCATTGAACAGGATGATGAAATGGATTTATATGCTAGAACAATGTTTGATAATCCTGATTATGAAAGTGAAAGACAAAAAGTTAAACTTGTCCCAAAAACTACGACGACAACAACTACAATACCTCAAGATGTTGTGGATATAGAAGACAAACCATTAGATGATGAGATTCCTGTTTTAGAACCAAAAGAACCTGAACCAATTGAGATTTTTGATGAACCTCAAATAGTAAAAGACTCAAGAAAGTATTTAGGTTCACCATATGTAATGGGATCTCAAGGTACAAAAACTTTCGATTGTAGTGGTTTTGTTAGACGAATGTTATATGAAATGGGTATTATAGAAAGCATCACTGACACAAAAAAAGTAGGAAGAAGAGCTGTAGACATTTATAATAGCCCAAATGTTACAAAAAAAACATTGAGTGAGGTAAAACCAGGAGATTTGGTGTTTTTTGGTCAAGGGTCTTCAATAAGTCACGTTGGTTTAGTGTCTAAGGTAGATGAAAATGAACAAGGAGAAAAAATATTTCATATGATACACGCATCATCAAGTAGTGGAATCCAAGACACAGAAAAAACAAATTATACAAAAAAAGGAGTAAATAAAAGTTCGTATTGGGCAAATAAAATTAAAGGGTTTGGTGAAGTTGTATAGAAATTATGAATAGAAATATAATAAAAAATATATTTAAAAATTATTTAATTACCGAATCAATATTGGGTGATGATGAAATTTATTCAGAAGAAATTGAACTTATTAAAAACCTTAATAAAAACGAAAGAAGTTTTGAATCTAAATTGGATAAAATTTGGAACTCACTTGAACTAAAATTTAAAAAAAACAATTCCGATATTTCTAAACTCAACTCTTCTGTGAATCATTTATTATCTGATTATGTTAATTATCTTAGTCAAAAAGGTGAAAACCCAACAGTTTGGTTAAGAAGAAAAAAAATATGTGATTTATGGAAAGACTAAGTGAAAATCAAATAAATGAACTATATTCTGATACTCTTAGAAGGATAGAAATGTTATATAGTGATGTTAAAATTAAAAAAACATTTTTAGATGAGTATTATCGAAGATTTATCATGAATTCTATAAATAGTGTTGACCTTAATATTAGAAAAAAATTTTTGAAATTAATTGAAGATTGTAAAACTGGTATATTAGACTTAAGAACTGAAGTACCTAAATTTTTAAAAGAAAATAAAAAAACTTTAGGTAAATATTCTTTTGAGTCGTCTTACAACTTTGTTAAAAAAATTGAAAACACTAAAATTGATAACACAAAAGAATTAAAAAAAAATATTGATATGATTATATCTAGACTAACATCTTTATTAAAGGTTGGGAGTCAAAAAAAATATTACAAAGTACTTAACAAATTTTACTTTATTAGTAATAACTATTTAAAAGTTGTAATTGTCGATAAAAAATCTGACGAGATAATGGAATGGTTGTTAGAAAAAAAATCCCCAATTAAGGGGATTTAATTAGTTAAAACTAACAACTTCTAAATCAAAAATTAATTTTTTTCCTGCTAAAGGGTGATTACCATCTAAAGTGACAGTTTCTTCTTTGATTTCACTTACCCTAAAGTTCAAAACCCCCATTGGTGTATTTGCTTGAAGCATATGTCCTTCTTGTACACCTTCAGGTACTTTGTCTTTTGGTACTTCTTGAATGAGTGCTGGATTATAGTCACCGTAAGCTTCCATAGGGTCAATCTCTACGGTTTTCTTTTCACCAATAGTCATATCTACTAAACCTTGTTCAAAACCTTTAATAAGTTGACCTTGACCCAAAGTTGCGGTTAACGGTTCTCTACCTTCGTTTAATGAAGAATCGAATATACTTCCATCTTCCAATCTACCTGTGTAATTTACAGTCACAGTACTGTTACTTTGAATTTTTTCCATATAACTTTTTTTTAAAAGATATTAAAAATTAAAAGAATAGTAAAATAATAAAGAATAATACTTGTAACAATATTCTTATAATTGATACCCAAAGAAATAATCCAATTATCTTTGATAATATGTCATTTTTTTTGAATCGTAAAAAATCACCCAAAAATGGTTTAACATTTGACCATGTAGAACTTAAAAAATTTTTCATAACACAAAAAACATAATATATTTTTTTTCAAAAAACAATATATTTATATATGTATGAAAAATAATATTTCTGAAGAACTAAGTTATAGTAAATATCTTTTAAATTATAAAAGAGGATTAGTAATTTCTGAACAAGCTTCTGTTACAACACCTGTAACAACAGAACCTACAGAACCTTCCGTAGAACAAAAAACTAAAGAAGAAATAACTTTAGACGACCAAATAGAGACATATTCAAACATGGTTTGTGATGAACTTAAAAACTTGGATTCGGGGACAAAAACTTTTTCTAACGCTAGTGAAAGATGTAAGTCATGTTCTGATATGTTACAGTTAATAAAAACAGGTAATGCAAAGAAAAAACAAATACAAGACTGTTTACAATGTGAAAATATGAAAACTAAACAATTTGTTGCGGATGAAAGTAGTAAACTTAATCCATATTTATATTGTAAAAATCTTGCCGGTAAAATAGAGGCCCTATCTTTGTCATTATCTTCACAATCACAAAAAAAAGGTGCTAGAGAACAAGCAACTATGTGGACGGCTTTAGGTAGTTCACTACTAATGTTGTATAAAGAAATAAAAGATATGTTTAAAAAAGAAGGAAATCAAATGTGATAAAATGAAATTTTTAAAACATTTGTTAATTCAAATAATGAACAAATACGGTTCATTCATGTGGTTTGGTACTCATGTTGGTCTTACTCAAATTGATTGGCACTATTTATTAGAAATATTTTTATGTGTTTTAGTAAACTTTCTTATGATTTTTTCCGTATATTTAGAGTGGAAAGACAAAGAAAATGAAAAATTACAAAAAACTACCAATACCTAAAGATTCTGCGTGGGAAAGAAAATCTCTATGGTATAAATTCCCATCATCCATTCGTAACTTTTGTACAGGTGTATCTAATATAATTAAATGGTTTCCTACAATTTGGAAACAAAGAGATTGGGATGGGGACTTCATATTTGAAATATTACAAAAAAAAATAGAATTTCAAAGAGAATACCTTGTAAATTCTAATAGACATACAAGGATAGACATTGATAATCGAGATATGACTATTGTACTTAACTTAATTGACAAAGTTAGAAATGATTATTATTCGATAGAATTTCACGATTATGAAGAAAGTGATTACCTTTTAAAAGATGTTGAGGGGTTTCCTGAACATAAAAGATTAGAAATTAATGTAAAATCTGAAAGATATGATGAATATTTTTCAAAATATAAATCTTCATTAAGACAAGTATACAAAAAATATCCACAAGCAACTAAAAGAGACTATTGTATGTATGTTGCAAGACATAATCAACAAAAGGCAAAAGACTTATTGTTTAAAATTTTAAAAGAAAGAATAGAATGGTGGTGGGATTAAAAACTTATTATACTTTGGATAGTGATATTTACAATTTTTTACATAAAAACTTGTCAGGAATTGCCTTTTTCAGAAAAGAAAATGATAAATTTTATATAAAATCACCTAAAAACAAACTAATAGAAGAGTTTTTGACTAAAAAATTCATTTTTATAGTGAATCAATAGACTGTGTTATTATTAAAGGGGTTTTTCTATCTATTATTCTCCACCCATTATATACTATCATATCTAAACCATCTGGTAAAAACACCATACCACCTTCAATATCAGACATAAACAACCTAATATTAGTCATATAACTCTTTTTACTTCTAACATAATATAAATTTTCAACAATTATATAACTTTCTTTACCAAAAAAACGTTCTATATCGTTTTTCATGGATAAATTGACGCATTTTTCAAATAAAACCTGTTTATTCATAGTTTATATGTAAAATATAGGTAATTTCGACTAATAAACCATAAGTTAGTTGACAAAAAAACAAAAAAATCATATATTTTAATATAAAAACAACAATTTATGTTACTATCAGTATTATTAATCATTTTTATTGTATTAATTTCAGTTATTTCCATCGGAATCTTCTTTTGGTGGAGAAAATTTGGTAAACAATTCTTTGAAATGTCAAAAAACCTATCAAAAATGAACGGAATGATGTTGAAAAACCCAAAAAACAAAGATTTTGGTAATTTTTCAAAGGATTTTGACCAACAAATGAAAATGATACAAGAATTTTTCAAAAAAAGGTAAAAAAAGGACTAAAAAACGTCATTTTCAGTGTTAATTTCTTCAATTTTCACTATTTTGACGTTTTTTCCCTTATTTTTTACTGAAATTTCGTGTTCATTGGGGTAAAGTATGTTATTTCTAAGTGTTTCTTGTAAATCTACCTCATTTTTGGGTATTTTTGCTGTAATTAGGTAGTATTTTTCCCCACAACCAGTACAAAATGAATGATTTGACAGTAATTCTACCTTATTTTCACTAAAATGTGACCCAATTTCGTCTAAATTGATGTCTTTTTCGTCATCTACAACCAAAATTCGGTATCCTGTAAGTGTTTTTGGGAGGTTTTTTACCCTATTTAGGTGGTATTTTAGCTCATTTTTAACCTCTTTTTCGTCAAAATCCATCGTTTTTAACGCAGAAATGAGGGTTTTTTTGTCTATTATTTCACTTAAAATGGGTAAAATCTTCATACAAATAAATACCTTATTTACCCTTTTTCTTAGGGTATTTCATTTCTACCTCATATGGACCTGAATTTGTCTTGGAAGAGTCATATCTCCATACTACAATACAGTCATCGTAAGTGAAAGTTCTCTCATATTTGATTGGTTCAGGTGGTTTTTTGTTGTTTTTTGAACTCATACTACATTTTTAAGTAACAGATTTACAAATATAGTAATAAAATCGTTGAAAAAACAAACTATTTTTTTAAAATGTGATTACATTGGTTATACCAATCATAATAATCCTTTCTATCTTTGACTATTGTTCTACCCATTAATACCATCATAAGGGTTGTAAATACTATATATCCTATCATAACAACAATATATAGTAATAATTTACATAAAAGGTATTAAGACAATGTTAAGTTTAAGTTATAAAAAAACCCCACCTTGTGAGTGGGGCTGACATAAAAACTAATAAATTACTCTACAGGTGTTTCTTCATCCTGAGAACTGTGTTTTTTATTAACAAATTTATCCACAGAACCAATTGCAAAAGAACCCAATACCAAAATAAGGAATGAATTAAAGATAAATTCATTAATTACTAATGGCATCCCCATAAATCCTGTAACGATGTCTGCAGCAGCAAATAAACACATCATAACAAATGCGATAAACCCAACTACTGACTTTTCATTGATAGTATTACTATCACAGAATAATTTTCCAAAAAAGTTTCTCATAATTAATTGTTTTTTATTATGATAAATATTTACTTTTTTTGTGAAATACTTATAATGAAAAAATTTTGATTAAATAAAAAAGGGACAGTAGCGAATTGTCCCTTTTGTTTGTTGCCTTCACGACAACGGTCCTAATTAAATTCTTATTGTCCTTTTACAAGGTTTAAACACTGTTTTAGGTATTCTTTTGCTCTTGGTGATGGTGTGTACTCGTCTTCTCTTACTTGAAGGTTCAAAACCCTTTCAATGTCCTTTACCAATTCAGTACCGTGTTCGTTTTCTTTGTATAATTCAATTATTTTATCCATTGCTTTATGGCATTCTCCTGTTGTTTCGTCGTGATAGTTTTTATTTCTAAAACGATTAAGGTTATTCATCATTTCATAAGCCAAATGTGATCCACCGTCTTTTACATCTTTAAATAAACGAATGTTATTTAAGATACCTAAAGTATCTACCATAGAATTAACACCTGATTGTCTTTTTGTTATACCTGGTGAATATCTACCAAATTCTTCAGCTCTACCAACAATTTCATCTAGTGGCATAACATTTTCAGGAACACAACGTGGTTTAACTTCTTTTTTTCTTTTAGTTTCGGAATCTTCTTCTTTGATTATCCTACTAACTAATCTATTTAATTCTCTCTCAGATAAATTATATCTTCTCATAGTACTATTATTTATAATAAATATGGTTAACTTAATGTCTATTTAAGTATTTATATAAATAAATATCATAAATGATTGAATATGATTGATTACATCATTAAAAAAGTTTTATTTGAAGAATTTGAGGCTAAAATGAGTTTAGTTAAAAATGTACCTATTTCAGATGGGTTGAGATTTCACATAGATAATAATATAACATTGAGTGAGAATGTTTTTAGAATATATTCAGATTCATACTTTGATTTAATTAACGAAGTTAGAAGTCTATATAATAGAAACTTGATTAATTTAAATTCAGAGGATACATGGATTGTCGAATCTGATTTAGGAAAATCTGTAATATTAGAAAATGGTAAAAAGATATGGTTAGATGCCCCTATTGAGGTTAGTGATAATTTAATGGAAGCAAAACATAGAGGAAAAAATGTAAGATTGGGAAGTCCATTTAGAACACCAGGAGGTCCTAAAAAATTCGCGGTATATGTAAAAACACCTGGTGGTAATGTAAAGAAAGTAACGTTTGGTGACCCAAATTTGAGAATCAAAAATGCAAGTAAATCAAGAGCTAAATCATTTAGAGCAAGACACAAATGTGACCAAAAGAAAGATAGAACAACCGCAGGATATTGGTCTTGTAATGTATCAAGATACAGAAAAAAATTAGGTTTAAAATCATCAAGAAGTTGGTAATAAAACACATGAGCGTTCATAAAAGAAGAAACATATACGAAGATATAGAACCATCGAAAAGAGCGGTTAAAAACATTTGTGATGCAAAAAAATTCTGTAAAGCTCAGGGTAAAATTACATTTGGTCAATTACGTTCTATAGTTGAGAATGCAAAAGTTAAGAAAATTTTAACTGATGTTGGTGAAGGTAGTTATAAAGCAACATTGAGATTATTGCCTTGGTTTTTTCCGCAACTAGCTTTGGCAGGATTTACAGGTTCTATGATAAGAGCGTTTAATAAAGTTTTTAGACCTACTTTAGAAGATACTACAGGATATAAAACATGGTGGGGAAAAACAATACTTAGAATATTTAACATGGTTGAGGGTGAGTTAAATGTTACGGATCCGTTAACTAAAATATTTTTTATTTCAGACGGACTACTTTCAATGATTAACGATAAAGATAAAATAAAATTTGCTAGACATATTTCTGAAGTAGTTTCAGAAAAACCTGACGATGAAGAAGTTCCTGAACTATTTGTTGAGAATGAATTACGGAATTGGTTGAATGAAAAGTATTTACTAGACCCTCCATTACAATCAAAAATACCAAAGATAGAGGAACCTGAAATAGAATACAATCAGTCAGACGAAGAATTACCATTCAAAGAAGTTAATGAAAATGGAATCAAAAGAAGGGTATTTAAAGAGTCTACAGATGACCACGAATTGAAATGGCATTTTGATTTAAATGATAGAAAAGTTAAAGTTGTAAAATCAAATGGATGGATGTTCCAAATGGACAATCAATTACCCATAAGATTAAATGAAGGTGATATTATCTCTATCCCAAAAGGAATGTATCACAGAGTGATTAAAGGAAAGGGGGATTTAATTGTTAAAATAAAAGAGTCAGAGGAAAAAGAATCTTCATATGATGAAGAATATTTAGATAAAATTGAAAAATTAATAAATAAATTTTTATCTACTTTGAATATTAGGATACCTAATTTTTTAGGTTACGAAGTTATAGTTGGGAAGGGTAAATACGACAGTATACCTGTTATAAAAGTATATGGTCTTTTTGAAAAACCATTTTCTATGGAAGAGTCCGAAAAATCTCATATTGTAGCTAAACAAGTTATTCGAAGAATTAAAGATGTTTTTCCCTTCACAGAAAATATGAGGGTAAAGGGAGGAAGTAGCTCAACAATTGAGAGTCACAGAGAAAATTATGATTGGGAAAAAGAATGGTTGAGAAAGTAGTATTACTTCCTCAACGCATAATCCACAAACATCAAACATTCTAAGGTTGCAGGATTTCCACCAGCATATGAAATAGCACTTTGTAGTGATTCCTCTATATCTTTTAGTTTGACAAAAACAGATTCTTTTTTAAATGGAATATAAAGTTTTTTTCCCTCTATTCTATTTTGTTTTCCTGTTTGTTCAGAAGAAGCTGAACCCCAAAATGTTTTATGCCAAACACCATCCTTTTGAGTTAATTTACCTGGTGATTCTTCGTAACCCGCTAACATCCCGCCAACCATAACCATAGTTGCTCCAAGAACGATACTTTTTACAATGTCACAATTCTGTTTAATAGAACCATCGGCAATGAGTGGTTTCTTAGCGACTTTACTACAACTTTTAATCATACTTGCTTGCCATCCACGATTACCAAACCCTGTTGAATGGTATGTTGTGCAAGCAGAACCCCCACCAATACCGACTTTAATTGCGTCACATCCCCATTCTCCTAAATCAATAACCGCCTCAGGTGTGCAAACATTTCCACCGATGATAAATGTGTTAGGGAGTTTCTCTCTTGCAAATTCAACCATACGTTTCATTTTGATAGAATGTCCGTGAGCAATATCAATAGTGATAAATTCAGGTATTAAATCTAAATCCTTTAATTCCTTAATTAATTCGTATGAACTTTCGTTTACCCCAATTGAAATGGAAGATACCAAATTAAGAGATTTCATTTTTCTTACAAAAGTAATGTTATCAACACCAAATCTATGAAGAATATAAAAATAACCATTCTCCGCTAATTTGATTGCTAAATCTTCGTCAATAATACTTTCCATATTGGCGGGAATGACTGGTGATTTGAATCTATATCCACCAAACTTTACGGATGGGTTACAATTACTCCTTGACTCTACATAACTGTATTCAGGGATTAGGGTAATGTCATCAAAATCAAATCTCTTCTTCATTTTTTTCTTGTATTAGTTTATTTACTCTTTTTTTACCTTTTTCACCAATTGGAATTGGATTACCGTATTCACTTATTTGGACAAATCTAATTGTCGTTTTAAGAACAACTATCTGATTTCCTGTATAGACATCGTGTGCTCTTGCTTCCATATATAGAGTTACAGATGTTGTCCCTATTTTGGATGGGTATCCATAAATTTTGAGAAGTTGTCCCTCTTTTGCTGGTTTCTCAAAGTTACATTTATCAATAGAAACTGTAACCATACGAGGTGAATCACATAATTGCATTGAGTATCCTGCGGCAGCGGCATCAATCCAAGCAAGTAATTTTCCACCGAATAAGTTTCCGTGAAATCCTAAATCTGATTTTTTTATTGGATGGGTGTTTAATAATTCCATTTATTAACTTTTTCAAAAAGGTAATTATATTTTCCAATACAATCAACAAGAGTATTTATTAATATGAACTACAAAACAATAATTTTAGAAAGTAATAAAAGACGTTCCATAATTAGAACCCTTGTAAGAGACATTGTAAATGTTTTTAAAGAAGAGGATGAAGGAGAATTTTACCTCCCTAATTATATAAAAGACGAGGATGAGTATTATTTTGAAAATTTAGATTACGGGTTTAGTGTGGAGTTAGTTATATCTGAAAATGAGGATTTAGAAAGATTTAAAATTGATGCAAATCTATATAGAAAAGATAATATAATAGAAGTTAATATAGAATATAACCCTAATAATAAAACATCTTTGATGTATGATATAGTAGGGGAGCTGAATGAAGTGATTGCTCATGAAATAAGACACATAGACCAATATGTTAGTGGTTCTTATGATTTAGATGTAAATTCACCAGAAGATTCTTTAAGTTACTACACACAAAAACATGAATTGGACGCCCAAGTTAAAGGATTCAAAAGAATATCTAAATTAACCAAAACTCCGTTTGATATTGTTGTCAAAAGGTGGTTCAGAACTCATAAAGATATACATAAATTATCTGATGATGAATCAGAGATAGTAATAAACAAAATATTAAATTATAATTAATGCCAAGAAGACCGTCATTACCTCAAGAATATTTAACAAGGATTGAAACAATCAAAAAATTGATTCTTGTGAGATCAGGATTTTTATCTGAATTTGGAAACAGAGATGTAAGAATTGAACTTTCGGATTTGGACTATGAAGAAAGGGATGGAGAACTTAATTTCATTGAACTTAGTTTTGAATTAACGATAACTAACTTAGACTGTGGAGATTGTGATTTTGAAATTGATGCAATTCACAGTGAGTTGAAAACATTACATGATAGACTTTTCAAAGCCTGTAAATTTGGTTTAACAAACGATTTGAAAATAAAAAACGGTTTAGATTTAAGGGGAATCCTTACTCACGAATTATACATGAGAAATTCAACATTTGATAAAATAGTGTTTGGGTTGTACTTCGATCCAGCAGGTTTTCATTGATTTTTGAACCTTGAAACTATTTTTTTTAAGATTTCTTTTACAGTTTCACCAGAAAGGTTAATAATACCAAAAGACAATAATCTTTTTGTTAATTCACTTATATCTTCATTCGTAAATCCTGTCTCAGACATTTGATAAAGTTTTGGTAGTATTGGTATTAAAAATGAATATGCTAACATATTACTTAAATTTTTGACTGTTATACCTAAACTATCAACGAACCCTAAAAAAGTTTTTTGTAAATCTTCAGTTTTCTTTAAAATTTCATCAAAAGTTTTTACTAAACCTTTTTCTTTTATTATAACAAGTACTTTGTTTAGTTTTTCTTTATTACTTGTAAAATATGTCAAAATTATTCCAGTTAATAGTAATGACTTTTCCATATCATTAATTTCAGGGAATTTACCATCAATAAAATCAGAAACAGGACCAACGAATCCACCAATAGTCGCACCCCAAGTTAAAAGGAATTCAAAATCAATTTTTGTTTGTTTTTGAGTCTTTTTCAGAATGTCAGAAACCATAGATTTTAACCCCTTGAGAGTACCTAAAATTTTATTAGAAGACTCCTCTAAGAGAAGTTTTTTATATTGAGATTCTGTAATTACTATATTCATACTTAATTAATAAATATATTGTAATATTTATTTGTATGGGAATAAAAAGAATATTGAACGCTCCTTTACAAAAAGGTGACAGAGTAGAACTTATAAAAATGACTGACCCATATAAAATACCTCCCACAATGGTTGGTACTGTTAAGGGTGTAGTTGATGCGTTTGGAAGTAAAATGTATAAAATCGATTGGTATACAAAGTCAGGAAAAAAAGTAGGTAGTCTTCCATTGATCGATGAAATAGACCCCGACACAGGTAAAAGACTTGACAGTTGGTTTAAGTTAGTTGATGATGAAGAAAACAAAAAAGATGAGAATATCCCAATAGATAACATTGAGGAAGGATTTATTGTTCTCACAAAAAAAGACATTTTAAAGGAGTCAAAAGCAAACACTCCTCAAAAATTTGTTGATTTAGCCAAGTACTATAATTTGGGTAAAATACACAAATATTTAGAGGAACTTAGAAAGAGTGGTGTCATTAATATGTGGGGAGCAAGTCCTTACTTATGGATGGGAAAAGAGAGGATTGAACATAAACACCATTATGATGACCTGAGTGATGAAAATCAAGAAAGTTTTGATTATGTATTAGATAATGCTGAAGATATTAAAAATATGTTAATATCTGGCGCAATGAAAAAAAATGAAGGAAATGAAGATGATGATGTTTATTACTTAAAAAAAGTAGGTAGAACTGTAGAGAATGACTCAAAAGAACTTCATCAAATTTGGATGAAAATGAAAAGTGGAAGTAAATTCATGAAATAAAAATAAAAACTTAAAATTATGGCAAATTATTTTTTTAACAATATAAGTAAAGAAGAACGTCAAAACATACTTGACAAACATAAAACGGTATATGATGGATTTGTTACCGAATATGGACAATCAATAAACAATCAACCATTGTACGTACAAGACTTTGCAAATGACAAAGGTGGTATTACAGTATCAAACAAAGGTGTTGTAAAAAATTACACCAATATGAATATAAATGAAAATTATGAGTCACTTTCTGACATGAATGAAGAAGATGAAGATGGTGATAATTGGGTAAAAGAATTAATGGGGAAAAAAGAAAAAAAGGAAGAATACGACTACGTTGATGAAAGTGACTTGGATTTGGATGAGGATGAAAATGAAGTTGTGAATAAAATCAATGAAAGTATTGATATGTTTAGAAGATTTCGTAAATATAACTAATGGAAATAAAAGAAATATTATCATATTACTTTGATGAGGACACAATGAGAATTGATGTTTCATTTAGACTTACTTCAGATTCTGATGATGAGGTTAGAAACGATATCATAAAAGTTGATGAATCTAAAGAATTTGGGTATGATATTATTAAAGAAGAAATAGATTATTATGATTTTGATGATGATGAAGATGACGACTTTGATGATTTTGTTACATTAGATGAAGATGCTTTATTATCATATTTAAATGAGTATTATATAGTATATCCTGATAAACTACCAAAATCAGAGTTTTTCTAATGAAGATAGATGATTTGATACGACTAATGACGGTGTTTACTACTGACTCTGAAAATGAAGGGGAATTAGGAGAACAAGACGCCCCTGCCGCTGGTGGAGGTGGTGGTGGAGGAGCTGCGTACCCAACAGTTACAAAATGGGAAACAGGTTTAACAAGAAGCGTTGCAAATCAAATAAGTGCAACCGCAAAATGGAAAGATTTGTATAAAATAACTAGAGGAAAAGCGAATACATTATTATGAATAATTTGAATGAGATAATACAAAAATCTTTAGGGTTAATTAATTATGACCGTTCCAAAACAATAGATGAACAAACTACTTTAGGTATCCCAACCGGAATGTATAATTGGTTTATTCCTAAGAAAGAAAAAAAACCAACATATGAACAAAAACCACTTAATATTGTTACACCATCGTATGATGATGAATCCGATACACCTTTTGTAACTTTAAAAAGTGTTGTTAAAAATCAAGACATTTATATCCCATTAAGAAAAGTAACTGAGAAAGTTAAAACTTCCGAAACGGACTTTTTAAAGGGATTGCAATCAAAATATGGTAAAATAGGTACAAATTTTCCTAACGATTTAAAATCGTTTTATAAAGAATATGATAAGACAACTTATGAACAACCAAAAATTATAAAAACTATAAATGGTATAGAACCGTTCAATAGGGAATTAGCTGAACAGTATTTTGGTTCACAATGTATGAAACTTTCAGGACAACACCCATCTTATAACGTGGGTTATTCAAAACAATTAGATTATTATATTGATGACAGTGGAAGAAGATGTGTTCCGATACCCCACAAAACAAACGAAAGTAATGTATACGACCCTAAAACAAAAAAAAATAAAATTGCTGTTACAGAAACATATCAATTAGATTTACCAAAAGCGGTAAAATTAAAAAATGGAAACACAATACAAAAATCTAAATTCAAATACGAAAAAAGTTGTAAAACACTAACATATGAAGAATGTTTAAAAGTTTCTTGGGACAATCTGTTTAGTTTTAATACTCAAAATCAAGGTGTTTATGAAATAGAAATAGAAACTCAATCAGTTGTTGTACCAATGGTAAACGAAACAAAAAATAAAAAAACTTACATTGGTTGTATATCTGATGAATGGTTTCCTTGGTTTAATTCTTTTGTTGGCTACATTGAAAAATCAGAATATAAAGTTTCCACAGATAGTGCTGGTATAAAACAAGGTACTAAATGTTTAAGTAAAAATACAAACGACAGTGGTGTCAATATGATGGAAAAGTATTTAGGAAATTTAAGTTCTAAAGTTACAACATTAAATTTAAAATATGGGGATTCAGTAGAAAATTTCCCTATGGATTCTGCACTTATGAAATCAATAGGTAAAGATTATCGCGTAAACACAAAATATTATGATTATACTGTAGATTTAAATCAATGGTTTACTTTTGGTGATAAAGATTATGCCAATTATGAAGCGGGTATAGATAGAAATTTTACTGATTATATTAATACACAAAACAATGAGTCAAATATAAATGATTTATATTTAAAAAATTTGTATGGGTATACAATTGGGGCGAGTATATTACCTAAACACCTTTTGAATCAAGCAGCGATCAAAGAATTAAGATACGGTGTTGGTGGAGATGAGGAACAATTCATAAGAGATGAAAGAACAATAGAATCATTAATGTTAAAACATAATGAAGTACAAAGTAAGTATGAGAATAACATTTTTGAGTACCTTAAATTTATTTCGAACGAGTATTTCAAAGAAAATGAAAAATTAAAACCAAACGAGGTTGTAAATGACTTTTTAGTGACCAAATGGAATGAAATACTATCTTCATATAGGGTAATTGAATTTACTGATTTTTCATCCAAGAATAAAAAATCACCAGAATTTTCGGATTATAAGGCTAATTCACCTATGGTTAATCAACCTACCTCAATTACATCACCAACAGGAAATTTACCATTACCCGCTATCTTGAGTCTTAAAGGATTAAACGAATGGGATATTACTGATTTTACAATAGCCTATCTGTATAAAAAATTTGGGATAATAGACGAAAAAAATACAAAAGTAAAGGATATAAAAAAACAAGTAGATTCTAATAAATTATCTTTTAACTCAGAAAATCCTTTTGTTGTTGTTTCAGACTATAATAGTTACTCAACAAAAGGAATTAGACCATTAACTTTAACAGACACTTATTTAAGAACAAAAAATGAAGGTAAAATAAATGGTTTTTTATATCAAAAACAAAACGTAAATACTCCAGAAATTGAAAATTTTACTTATGATAAATTAACAAAAGGTTTAATACAAAGTTCCACAACAGACAACACAAAAATTTCGGTGGATGATCAAATTGCCACTTATGAAAATCAACTAAAAGAATATAAAATATTTGACGATGCAATATCTGATGTTATAAATAAAACTTTGGTTATAATGGGACGTTAAAAAAATATGATGAAGCAAAAACAACAACTAAATGAACTTGCCCCCGTTGTGTGGGGGACAATGGAACTATTGGCTTGGGTGGGAACTGCCATTGGAGCAACAACATTATCTTATCAATATGGGAGATTGAGTCATGAAGACCAAATGATGATTGAAACATCAGACGGGTATTTTGAACCAAAAATGTATATTGGAGAAAAATTCAAAATTGAAAAATTCAAAGGTACTGAAGATGTGTATGAATTGATGGACGTAGATACATTATTAAAAAAGAATCCTTCATGGGGTGCATTTTCAGATGAGTATGGTATATACCTAAAAATAGGAGGAAGTTCAGATTTTTCACAGTCAGATTTAAGATTATATCTACCAAAAAAAGAGTGGTTTAATCAATTTAATGGAAAAATAAGAAAAATTACAGACCACAAAGAGGGCGAAACAAATAGTAATACGTTTACACTTTGTTTTTATTTGAGTAATCCTAAAGATTCGATAAGAGTTAAAACTATAAACCCTGATGGTAGTGAATATGTCGGTCCACCACAAAATATGTATGATTTAGAAAAAAAACAGTACGTTGATGACCCAAGTAGAGGTTGGGCTGTTTTAAACGCATATAAACAAAGTGGATACTTTAAAATGGGGGGTGATGTGTTTACTGATATTGTTTCCACTAATGAATCAAAAACAAATAAAGATAATCTTATTTTTGAAGTTGGTGCTGGTGGAGAGGGTGATACCAGAATTGCAGGTGGGACAGGTAGTAGGGAATATCAAACTGCAATGAATATCAATCCTGAAACAGAAATAAAAAAAAGAAAACTGTCTGATTTACAAGAAAAAATTACCCAAATTTCAGTACGTCCCCCAAGCGGATTAATAGAGTATGAGTGGAACACATATGGTCAAAAATACGCAAATAGTGAATTTGATAATTGGTACGACGGTAGTAATGGAATATGGATAGTTATTGGAACACAAATATTAACTTCAATAGTCCTTGCACCAATTGCAGTGGCATGGGCAGAAACTGCGGCAACCGCCGCTGGATATAATGCAATCAAATATGGTATTATGATAGGAGGTGAACTTGTTGTTGGAGGTTGGGAGGCAATGTATCTTTATAATAGAGGAATGAAAGATATGGCTGCTTTAGTATTTTTTTGTTGTTTTTTACCTATTTTGACTGAAAGTAGTTTAATTGCGAGAAAAATAGGGTTACCACCAAATTATGAAAATTTGGTTACTGATATAGCATATAAAGCAAAGAATGGGTCTATTACACCATCTGACATAAAAAAATGGTTAAATAGTTTACCTGACGATATTGCAGAACAAGTTAAACAATCAATGACGTTAACGGCACAATATTTCAAAAACAACCCAACAACTATAGTCCAAAAGAAAATTTTAGATTCTATGGCCGAATCTATTAAAAAAATGAAAGGGGTTACAAAAAATTTACCTTTAACAAATGAAAAATGGTTCATTGGAGATTTAATGTCTTTATCAAAAAAAGACATTGAAACGTTTTTTAAAGCTAATAAACCATTTGTTTATAGGGCACAAAATTTTGCAAAAATATTAGGTCCAGAATTAAAATCAGGAAAATATGGTGCTCTGAAAATGTTAGGTCTTAATATATTTTCTATTGCTGGTGTTTTTGTAGTTTGTTTTAGTGTATTTGAAAGTAACGAGGAATTTTTAAAAGACCCTCAAGGAATTTTAACTCCAGCCGATCAAGGTATACAATATTTGAGAAAAGTATTACCTAAACAAAGCGAAGAATTAAGTAAAAAAGTAAAAACTTTGTCCGAAGAAATTAGAATAAATTCTATGTCGGGAAAATTTGATGTTGCGAAATCAAAGGCAAATGAATATTTTAAAATTTTGGGTGAGTTAGCGTTTATAAATGATAATAGAAGTAATTGGGGAAATTTAAGAGAATATAGTAAAATAATAGAGGAATTTATTGCCCAATCTTTAGCAAAACTTCGTGGTGATTATTATACAGCACTTCAAAACAATAATACTGAAGAAGCAAATGAAGCCATGAACACTATGGTATCACTTGATGAACGAGTTGGGAAGGAGACGTATACAACCCCATTTAACGGAAGATTATCATCCTATCTTGTACCAAGTGATGGATTTTATAGTAATGTTGATATGAAAACCCATAAACTTACTCCTGAGACATTTGAGGAGTTTATATATTGGTTTTCAGGTTATGATATAAATGGAATTAAACCATTAGATACAACAAACTCCTTTTTTGTAAGAGGTAGGGCAAATTTTAACGCTTATTTCCAAGATAAAACACTTAGGAATGGAGGATGGACTAAATATTTTTCTTCAAATAATCCTGACATACTTACAAAAACATTAATCGATATAGTTAATCACAATAAACAAGAACCAAAATTTGCATTTATAAATTTTGATAATCTTAATAACAAATACTACATTGGTAATTATTATGTTTTAAGTAAAATTTTTACCGATTATTATGATGATTATCTTTGTGAAAAATATAAAATATGTGAAACTAAAGAAAATAAACAAGTAGAATAATATATTTATAAAATAAAAAGTTATGTCAAATTTAATATATGAGATAAAAAGATTAAGAAATTTAATGGGGGTCAATAATTTATTATATGAGTCATTAAATATTATTAATGAAGCTGCTGTTGGACCTGGTACAAGAGATTTTTTTAATGAACTAATGACAGCGTTAGGAAAAAAAGCAGGACATACTGATGAAGAGATAAGAATGTTAAAAAATGTCATGGATGAATACAACGAAATTTATGGAACTTCACTTAGATATGTAGATGGAATTGATGATTTAACAAGAAGATCATTATCAGAATTGTTTGAACTTAGGGGTCAATACGCTGGTGAGGTTATTTATCCCGCATATAGAAACTGGATTTCATCAAAATTAAGTAAGTCGGCTGCGGATGTTATAGCCTCAGACCAAATTGTATTAGATATGTTAGAGGCAAGAACCGTCTCAGATTTATTTCAAAGAGCAGACGGAACTTTTCCAACAGTTCTCGATTATTTAACGGTAATAAGAACTAACCAAAAAGCGAATAAGAATATTGAAGATATGCTTAATGCTAATATTCTTGATTCAAGGGTATTACCGTATTTGAGGGATTCTATGATGGATATGTCAGAAAAAATAAGACCGACTGGACCGGGAGTCGCGGATTGGTTAGATGATTTAGTTAAACAAATTGACGAATACGATACTGGTGGTAAAGTAGTAACTGATGAGTTCATTGTACAAGTTGATGAAGTTGCAGACGAAGTTAAAGCTAAAATTGATAATCCTGTTGAAATTGTTGACATACCAAGAGTTGAGGATATGTATGACATCGATTTGAGTGATTTAGGAAGAGTTACTGGAAACGATCCAAGCTCACTTAAAAAACAAGTTCAGGATTTAATGATGGCTGACTTAGAAAAAAAGTGTAAAACAGATTTTTGTAATACATTAATAGCGATGTGGAAAAGCGACAGTCAAACATTTCAAAATGTTTGGGATGAGTTACAAAGTAAAATGGCAGAAAAGATAAAATCATTGATGGAAACAGATGTGTTGAGAGCGATACCACAAAAAGATGTTGATGAATTAAATATTTTACTAAAAAAATATACTGAGGGATATGGAAAACCAATAACCGCTTTAGAACTTGAGAAATTAACAAATGAAATTTACAAAAAAATAAAAGGTACTAATGTAATTGGAATGATTGGTGGAACTTTACCTCACTGGAGAGATTTGAAATTGTTAACGACTCCTGAGATGAGGAAAAATACACTTAAATTCCTTCTTTGGGGTTCAGATGTTTTTTCAGGTGAATGGACGGCTAAAGATTTTGTAACAAGATGGATGAAACTTGCTCTTCCAATTACATCTTTGTATACTCTTTATGATTTTCTTCAAACTCATCAAAATGAAGACCCAAATAAAACAACTTTTGAACAATTTTCAGATTCTCTTTGGAATGCGGTTAAAAACTTTGGTTTAATGGGGCTTGCTCCTGGTGTAAGGTCAATAATTGAAGCCGCAAGATATTCAGTTGAGAAGGACTTGGAAGAAGGTAGATTTGTCGATAAAAAAACGTTGATAAAATACTTAAAGAAAAATTTTGGTTTTAGTGAAGTAGCCATAACTGATAATATATTACCAAAAGTAACATATAATGCTGATTCAGAACCAGCTTATACAGAAATAAAAGGTGCTGAAGGTGAATATGCGGTTGCAAATGGAAAATATCAAATAACAAATACTAGATTTTTGGGAACTGTTTTTACTCCGTATGTTGAATTTACACCAGAAGGAGAATCCAAGTCTCAAGAGGAACTTAAAAAAGTTAAAAAATTAGATAATAAACAAATAGATAATGTTGAAAACACTTTAGAGTCTTCTGACCCAATAAAAAAGAGTATGGACGAAAAGTTTTTAGGTGTCGGGGGTTATTTAAAGTATGAAAGACAAGAAATCATTGATAAAGAAACTACTATAATATTCAGTGGAAAAACTTTGGATGGAACTAAAGTAGAATTATTATTTAAATATGATACATGGACAAAAGATGGTAAACCAAAACTAGATACGTTTGACCTACTTGCAAAATATGTTGTAACTGTAACTTTATAATTATGAAAAATTTAAAATTATATAACTTATTACTTAATGAAATAGTTGGTACTGCTGCTGATTGCGGATCGAATCCATCATCAGGTATCACTCAACTTGAATATAGTTCTTTAATAAATGACGACGATTGGATAGTTTACAAGGTAGTCACTCAACATTTTAAATGTAAAAAACCTGTTGTAAGTGGAGGTGGTGGAGGAGGAGGTAGTTCCGATGCTTGTGTAACGGGAAAAGTATGTCCAGAATCTGAAGGGTATAATACATTAGAATTTCAAGAGTGGGTTTGGACGACGTATAATAAATTTGCAGCAACAGGAACACAAAAATCAAGACTTTGTGGTTTAACAGCTTCTCCCGCTTGTAAAGCCACATCTTGTACAAAAAGCAAAGCAGTTGATGGTAGTTGTGGAAATGGAACAAAGGCTGTTTGGGCAGATTTAAAAAATAGTTTTATTGCTTTCAAAAACGCAAGTTCATCAAATGTAACTCAAGACGATAACCAACAACAAAATCAAAATCAAACTGTAGAGGTTGATAAAGATTTATATGAATTAAAAATGGATATGGAGGTCTATAGAAGTCTTTTGGATTCATATGATTTCCCATCAGGATGGTCGTCATTAGACACCTTGAACCCTGGAACATACACCCCAAGAAGTTTAAATATTGATTTAATCACAAAGGTAAAAAATCAAATAATACAGTTTATAAAAGATAGAGGAAGAAGTTCTGAGTTTTCAACATTTATAAAAATGTTACAAGCTTTAGATGATGCATATAATAACGAGAAGTATAAAGCATTCTTCCAAAGTAAAGTAGACCCCAAAGGATCTGATATTTTTACAACATTTAATACATATATCTCAGAAATAGAAGAACAGGTTACGGAAATGGAATCTTACAACTTTGATGCTTTATCTGACCCAACAGAAGAAGAAGTCAGAGATGGACTTTTCAAATACATTCCTAAGACAGTATATAATGTTGGTGATATAAATCTTAAAATGAGTGTTTATTTTTATACTAAAACAACACCAATGGTAGGTTCTGAAGAAGATTTAATAAGTGCTTTATCTACACAATTAGAAACAACTAAAGATTCAACAAATGAAGATACTTGTAGGGATTTATTAGGTGTTTATTATCAGATATACCAAAAAACTGAAGTTAAAGCGTCAATATTAAACGATACCAAAGAAAAAATACAAGATTGTTGGTGTCAAGGTTTTTATGAGGAATTGGGTAAAATCGGATTCAAAAGACTTTACGATAAAGAACTAAGACAAGGAAGAAAAGAACTTTTAAAGTTTTTATCACTTTTACCTAGTGTAACTATGGATGAATTCAAAATACCGTTAAATAAAAGTGTTTGTAAAACATTGAAAAAGTTCAGATAATACTAATGATACTTGCTCGACGTAGTTGTTGGGTAAGGATAAACCGACTAAAGAAAGGGGAGGTGTTCATTATCTAGCAAAATGGGAACGTAAGTTCCTATTTTGTTTTAAAGAAAAAATTTAAAATTTATGAAAATAGCAGTTTGTGTTCATTTATTTTACACTGATATGTTTGATGAAATTGTTGGTTACTTAAAAAACATCAAACACCCATATGATTTGTATATAAGTTTAGTTCGTGGATTTTACAAAGATTGTGATATTAAAAAAATTAAAGAATATAATAATCAAACTAAAATAATTATTGTTGAAAACAAAGGTGTTGACATTGGAGGGTTTTTAAACGTTTTCAAAGTGATAGATGATGATACTGATTTAATTCTGAAAATACATACAAAAAAGGGTATTGGTTCGGAAAAAAATCCATCAAGTAGAACTAAAAAATATGGTGTTGAGAAAACTTTGAATCACGGGAAAAATTGGTTTAAACAATTGATGGAGGGGGTTTTATTTGACGAAAAAAAAGTTAATCAAATATTGAATAAATTTAATAATGATAAAAATTGTGGAATGGTGGGATATAGATTATTCAATAACTCCACAATAAACAAAAATGAGATAATTAAATTAATACCATTATTTAAGTTAGACGAAAGTTATTTGAAAAAAAATTTTATAGGGGGTACTATTTTTTGGGTTAGATATCAAATTATAAAAAAATATTTTACAGATGACGTAATAAAACATATTATGGATAACACTAAAGATGGATATGTAATTGAACCGTCAATAATTCATGCTATTGAACGTATATTTGGTTACCTTGTTGAAAAGGAGAATCAAAAAATTTTTGTAATTTAAAATTTGTAATTTTCGGTAATAATAGTTCTAATACTTGCTTGTTTTGTATCGTGTAGACATTTTAGTTTACCTTTAGTATAACCAATCCAAAATTCAGCATCGTGCCTTTTATTCAAATCTAAAGAATCTATTTCAGGTAATTCTCTTATAAATTTAGAGTTTGCCCACCAAAAATTACCCGAAAAATGAAAAAAATCTGTTCCTGGAGTCCTCCTAATTTTTACTCCAGCAGCGTCCCAACCGTTATCAAGTTCTTTTACACACAAGTCATATTTATCAATTAAAAAATACTCCATGTATTCTCTCCAAGACTTTACACATTTAGATAACTGTTTATTCATAGTTCTACTAACTCCCTTAGCGTGTAAATAATAACCATAAAAATCTTCTTTTTTACTCAAATTTTTAAGTATTCTTAAAGCACCAAATTCATATTCGTTTTTCTTAGTTAATGTCAATAAAATTTTTTTGTCGTTTTTCAGTAATGTCCGGAATTTATAAAGTTCTTCATTATCATTAAAAAAAACTCTCACGTGCAATTCGTCGGTTTCTTTATATAAATTCGAATTAAAAAGTCTATTTATTTGGGGTTTTACAATTGGCTCCCACTCATTAAGAAGAGCAACAAAATACACACCGACTATTTTATTTTTTTTCATAAATGTTTATATTATTATATATATTTAAAAAAGATGTTTTCAATAGTAATACCCACAATGTGGAAAAGCGAATATCTCGCAAAAATGATTCCAGTATACGAAAAATCCAATTTCGTAAAAGAGATAATAATAATTGATAATGATTATGTAAATAAACTTGACCTATCTATTTATAATAAAATAATCTATTACACTGAATTTAAAAATATATTTGTTAATCCCGCTTGGAATGTAGGGTACAAGCTTTCTAAATACAAACTGATACTTGCCAATGACGATATTTACATACCAAATTTAGATGAAGTTTTAAAGTTAATAGACGACAGTGATTTTGACATAATTGGTTTGGATTGGATAAAAAAAGAAAATTTAGAAATAAGAAAAATTGATGAATTTCAAAAAAATGGGTTTGGTTGTTTTATGTATGTAAAAAATTACAATATGATACCAGATGATTTCAGAATATTCAGAGGGGATTTTTGGTTATTCAAAAATACTATAAATAGAGGAATATTGAGTAATCCTCTTTTGGGTGGGGAAATTGGTAAAACAAGAAAATCCGATTCAGAATTTTATAATATAGGCGTGAATGACTTAGAAATTTATGATAAAAAATATAAAATTTTAGAATGAACCACATTGTATTAACCCGTATAAATTTTGATGATGATAATCGTTTCCATGATTATTTCGAGGTAATGAAAAATACCTACATACCATCAATAAAGTCACAAAGAAATAAAAATTTTAAAATAGGTTTTATAATAAAAGAAAGACATATTCACTTTTTAAAACCTTTTTTTGGTGATGAAGCGTTATACTTTAAATCAACTTCTGAATGTAGAGAATATTGTGAAAAAAACAATTTTCAAATACAAACAAGACACGACTGTGATGATTGGATGAGGGTGGATTATATTGATAAAATACAAAGAACTTTTTTAGAAAATATTAATACAAAAGACACTTTTTTAATTCATTCTAAGGTGCAAAAATTAAATTTTCATAATGGTGACTTATATCGAAGAGGGGATATTGATTACACTAATAATAAAAGTATTTCTATGTTTTTGACTTTATGTCAAAAAAATGTCAATCATTTTGTGTATGAGAAAGATCATGGTAAAATGAAAGAATTAACTAATACCATTTTTTTACTTGACGAAGGACACACAAGACTTGTAATTCATGGAAACAACATCCTCTCAAAAATTCACCCAAAGGACGTTTTTTTAAAAAACATTTACGAATATGACCTGAGTATTATTATACCAACTTATGATAATGTAGAATTTTTACCAGAATCGTTAAATTCAATGATTGAATCGGGTAAAGGAAAAAAAATAGAAATATTAGTGGGTATAGATAGTTGTGAAAAAACTAAAAATTATATATACAAAAATATAAATCAATTCCAAGATTTTATAAGGTTTTATTTTTTTGAAAAAAACGTTGGACCTTACGTGATAAGAAATTCGTTAGCAAAAATTGCAAATTCTAATAATCTTTTATTTTTTGATTCAGACGATATTGCAAAAGAAAATTTAATACCCCTTGTTTTAAAAAATTTAAGTTCTCATGATGTAGTAAGGTATAGATTTTATAATTTTAAAAATCCAAGCGACATACCTAATTTAACAGATAGAAACATGGCTGGTTTCTTTTCTGTTGGTCAGTTGGGGATTAAAAAGGATTTATTTATGGAGTTCAATGGATTTGAGCCTTGGGTTTGTGCTGCCGATTCTGAATTTCTTTCTAGAGAAAAGGGTAATAATTTAAAGTCCATTTATTTGAATATGGGGTTATTTTATCGACGTAGACACGATAAAAACATAACAATTAAACCTGAGACTAATGCTGTATCTAACATAAGACAAAATTACCATAGAATAATAGAAGACCGAAAAAGAAAAAAAATGTTTGGTAAATTAATAGAGTTACCAACAACTAAATTTTACAAAATAGAAAAAGATTTAACTCTTCGATTAATTAATAATTATGATAATCTTTCGTTGTTTGAAAATGTAATAAAAACAACTAAGCCTCCCATTCAATTAAAAACTAATTTTGATTTGTCAATAATAATCCCTACGTATAATAACGAAGATTATATTATTGAGTGTTTAAATTCTATATTAGAAAGTTCCTCAGAACATAATGTTGAAATATTAGTCGGGATTGATTCGTGTGAAAAAACATTAAATTTAATAAAAAGTAATAAATTCGACCCCAAAATAAGATTTTATTATTCTCAAGAAAATGTTGGACCATATGTAATAAAAAATAGTTTGTCTAAGATATCACAATCAGAAAAGTTATTATTTTTTGATTCTGATGATATAATGATGAAAAATATGGTAAAAACAACCATAGATGGATTGAATAATAACATTTGTGTTAAACCAAAATATTCAGAATTTGGTCAAACAACAAATAAAAAACATTATTTTGGCGAAGGTGTTTTTGGTATTAAAAAAGATATTTTTTATAATATGAACGGATTTGAGCCATGGAAGGTTGCGGCAGATTCCGACTTTATGTCCAGACTCTATAAAACAAAACCAAAATTACTTCATACTAATGAACTCCAATTCAAAAGACGTGTACATGAAAACAGTCTTACTATGAACCCAAAAACAGGGATGAGGTCACCACTTAGACATAATTATGCAAAAATTAGTAAATCTAAGAAAGGACATGGTAACCCAAATAAACTACACGAAGTGGATTTGACGTTCATATCGAATGTAAATACAATCATTAGTCTGAGTAAAAAAATAGAAAATGAGGAAAGAAATGAAAAAATAATATCCACAATTTTTAATAAAAAACCGGTTAATGTGTTACCAAAGACAAATATTAATGATAGACCAAAAGAAACAAAAAAAGTCGACATTCAGAGTAATCCACTTTTTTCGATGTTAAATAAAACTATTGATGAAAATGAAATTCAAAAAAACAAAATAACAAAACAAAGAAATGAGTTGATAGAAATTAAAAATAAAACTAGACAGGATATCAATAGAGAGGTATTCAAAGTAAAACCAAATAGAAGAAAAGATTTACCAAACATCAGACTCAAATAGTTGACAATATAGTGTCAAATTTGTTATATTTAAATAAAAAAATGTATTTGATAGTAAAACACATAGAAAATGAAAAAACAGGTAAAAAACTTCCTGTAATACTTATAGACTCACAATGTGAAGTTTTAGAGTTTGAGAATGAAGATGATGCAAACAAAATGAGAGATTTATTTCAAGCCAATTCAGACTCTAACCACCAATATGAAGTAAAAAAAGTTTGATTTACAACAACCTTTGATAATTTAAAACGTTAATTTGTTAGTATGTTTGATATGTTTGAATATATTCATGAGGAATTTATAAATTCTGAAGAATTTGATAGATATTTATACGATATATATCACTATGAACCATCCCCACAGGATAATTAATCTTAATAAGTGCGTATGAAAAAATTGTTATTCCTGATATTTTTACCTTTATTTACTTTATCACAAAATTGCCCATCACTCGGTCCCGATCAATATCTTGCTTGTGGTGTTGGGTCTACTACTTTAACCGCCGATTTTAGTCAATGTGCTCCTGGTAGTAATCCTAACCAAACAACAAATTACAATGTTACAACTATTCCTTTTGTTAATCAAACAAATACGGGAACGTCACTTATAATGACAGATGATTCTCAACAAGGACCATTTAATATTGGGTTTACTTTTTGTTTTTATGGGCAAACATATACTCAGTTTTATGTTGGTTCTAATGGGTGGATTTCTTTTTCTCCTGCTCAACCAACTACATTTACGTCAACTACAATCCCTACGGGGCTTGGGACTGTTCCAAAAAATTGTATTATGGGTCCGTGGCAGGATTGGCATCCAGGTGTTGGGGGTCAAATAAGATACCAAGTTCAAGGAACTGCACCTTGTAGGAAATTGGTAGTTAGTTGGATTAATGTTCCAATGTTTTCTTGTACAAACTTAACAGGGACATTTCATATTGTTATTTATGAATCAACAAATGTTATTGAAAACCATATTTTAAACAAACCTAACTGTCCTTCTTGGGCTGGTGGAACTGCCGTTCAAGGATTACATAATAATGGAGGAACTCTTGCTGTCCCTGTACCAGGTAGAAACTCAACACAATGGACTGCAAATAACGATGCAAGAAGATATACACCAAGTGGGCCTACGGTTCTACCAACACCAACTTGGTTTATTGTTGGTAATCCCGTTTCAATAGGAACTGGAACAAGTATCACAGTAACTCCACCATCCACAGGAGAATTTTATACTTGTCAACTTGTTTATCCTACTTGTAATCAAGGATGGAATACTTGTAATAATATTCCTGGACAGACACCTGATACGGTATTTGTTCAACCAGGACCTCCAAACCTACAACCATTAACTGTAAACTTTACAGATCCAACTTGTTTTCAAAGTTGTGACGGGACAATTGACGTTTCACCAAACAATGGACAACCTCCATTTACATATGTGTGGAGTAATGGACAGGGTACGCCAAACCTTATTGATTTATGTGAAGGAACATATGATGTAACTGTCACAGATAATCAGGGGTGTGATATAACAACATCTGTGACACTTACAGACCCACCACAAGTTGTAATTAACCCAATACAATCTATCGATACTGTTTGTGATTACTCAACAAGTGAACTTTATTTTGTAAATGACAATGGAAATGGTTATACATACACTTGGACAACACTTGGTTCTATTATAAGTGGACAGGGTAACGATTCTGTTTATGTAAATTGGGATAATAACCCAAGTGGGAATGTACCACAAGGAGTAAGTGTTATTGGGAATAATTCTGATGGATGTGAAAGTTTACCACAATTCTTTGATTTATTAATATTCGATATTAACCCAACAATTCAACCAATAGGTCCTTTCTGCGATTATGATAACTGTGCAGATATTGTCGTAAACCCAACAGGAGGTGTATTAACAGGTAGTCTTGTTAACAATCAATTCTGTCCTGACCCAAGTTTGGTAGGAAATAATGTGATAATGTATGAATACACACAAAGTAATTGTACATTTGACACATTAATTAATGTTATTGTTAATCCTCAACCAATACTTGGAAACATAATCCCTAACGATGAGTTTTTCCAATTATGTGAAGGTGATACGGCAATCAGAGTTTATTCTGTTCAATCAAGTTTAAATGGTGGAATAATGAGTTGGATTTTTAATGGTGATACCACAGAGTCATTTAATTTAATACAAAATTGGGATACAGACGGGTTTTACATTATTCAAGTTTATCACGAAGTTAATGGGTGTGTGTCAGATATCCAATCAACAAGTGTAAACATATCAGATTGTCCATTGGAACTTATTTATATCCCCAATTCTTTTACTCCTGATGGTGATGAGGTAAACCAAGTATGGCAACCTATATTTACTGAAGGTTTCGATCCACAAGACTTCAATATGTTTGTTGTAAACAGATGGGGAGAAGTAGTTTGGGAATCTAATGACGCGAGTGCGTATTGGGACGGAACGTATAACGGAAAGATTTGTCCTGATGGTGTTTATTTTTATAAAGTTACATTTGGTAATTTGGATAATGACGGAAAAAAAACATTAGTTGGTCATCTTACAATTATTCGATAAATTTTATTTAACGTTTGTATATTTATTTATATAAATCTTAATATAAATAAAATGAGACAAAGAATAACAGAATCCGATATAAGAAGAATAGTTCGTAGAACCATCAATGAAATAGATGTAGATTTAGATGAAGGATGGGACGATGAAATTAGAAAAGGTAGATACGATGATTATTCACCTTCTAAATTTAGAAAATTACCTAAAAATATGTTTAGACATGGTATGGAAGATGCTGAAGGAACAATGTTGATGGGACAAGAAGATGACGATGAATATGGTGATTTAAGTATGTATAACCCTTACTATGATGATGACTTTAATGACGATGATTATGATGAGGATAATGATTATTTAGGTGATGACGATGATTATGAGGATGATGAACAATATGTTTAATTATTAAAATTATGATAGTAAGATTAACAGAAAATGAATTAATTAGTGTTGTCAGAAAAGTTCTTTCTGAACAAACCCAGCCTGTTCCGAGTGATACGATAGTTGTTAATGTAGGAACTAAAATAAAAATTGGGATTAAAAATAAAAGTGCAAAAATTTATAAACTCAAACTACCGATAATTGGTACTACTGATGTAGTTAATGCAACTATAGACCATAAATCAGATTTTTTAACGATTAAAATTAAAGCACCTTACGGTTTTGGGACATCAATTGGTAATAGACTTAATAAGGATAAATCAAAATTAGCTCAAGGAGGTATTACGGTAACTCAAAGTACCGAGACAGGATGTATTGCTTGTAATGATTTTTATGATTTTAAAATAAATTTAAAAAAGAATAAAAAAGTTGCAAACGCAATTTTGAGTGCAAGAAAAGGTGACGAGAAAATAGAATTGACAAGTGAGATTATTTTAAGTGTTCATTAATTTTTTTTGGTAATTTAAATATTTTTTGTATCTTTGAGATATGAAAGACAGATTACCATACGAAATGACATCAAAAGCAATCAAAGGATATTCTGAATCTGCAATTGCTAAAAGTGAAACAAACGATTGTGTTGTAAGAGCCTTTGCTTCTTCATTTGAAATCTCTTACAATGATGCTCACAAATATGTTGCAGAAGAGTTTAAAAGACAACCAAGAAAAGGTACTTATGGTACTTCTTTAAGATTGGTTAAAATGTCAAATGAAAACGTGGAAGTGAATGGTAAAAAAGTTCATTTGGTTGGATACCGATTTACACCATCTATGTTTGGAACATTATCATATGATGTGAAAGTCAAAGGTGAAATTAAAAAACGAAATATGACAGTCGGAACTTTTATTAAAAGAAATCCTATTGGGACATATTTTGTTATTGTTTCAGGACACGCATTTACAATTAAAGATGGTGTTGTTATTGGAAACTACGAAGATTCAATGAAAGTAAAAAGAGTGATGAAATGTGCCTTTGAAATCAAATGATAAATAATTATATAATAAAACTTATTGATATGACAAAGACTTTGAACATAATTTTGTTTATTGTTTTGATTGTTAATTTTTTATTATGTATTTTTATTGGTGACAAAATAGCAACATTAGGATGGTTAGTGGCTTGTTTATTACAAATTAAAAATATCGTAAATAATGAAAACATTCAAAGACATTGATTTTCAACCACATTCTGTAGGTGATGGATTATCAGGTAAAATATTTTTTGACAATGGGTATGGTGTATCTGTCGTTAGGTTTAAAATATATGATAGGTATTCATCATATACAAACAACGAAAATGAATGGGAACTTGCGATTCTTTTTGGTAATGAAAAGGAATGGGAACTAACCTATAATACGCCAATAACAAATGATGTGATTGGTTGGTTGTCGGAAGATAAAGTAACTGACATTATGAAAAAAGTTCAAGAACTGTAAAAAAAAAACACCGAGAGGTGTTTTTTTGTTTTATAAGAATATTTATTACTAAAAGAAAAAGAAATTATGAAAAGAATAGTTAGACTAACAGAATCAGACCTTACAAGAATTGTAAGAAGAGTAATAATGGAACAGGCAACAGCGACAGGAGTTGGGCCATACCCACAACCTTATAAAGGTGTTCCTGGAGTTACTTTTTTACCTATAATTTATCAATCCAAAGATGGAAAATCAGTAATTAATGATAAAATGGTTTTCTTTCAAAAAGGAGGAAACGGTTATGCGATTAACTCAAAAGGTGATATAATGTCGTGTTCAGGTTCAGATGGAAGATTACCATGTACCTCAGATTCAAGTAAACCAACAATGAAATGGACATTAGATAATAATCCTCAAACCGCTATGGCGACTAAGAAAAAAGTTTTGGCTTATTACTTTGTTGGGGATAAATTGAGAACAGTATAATTTTGTATTTCCAGTAAAAATTATAATAAAAATTTATAAATAATATAAAAAACCCACCGATTGGTGGGTTTATTGTTTAATAGAAGTCAACTTTAACTTTTTTTGATATCTCAGTCATTGTTGTGTTGACATCCTCATAGTACCAAGTGTATGTCATATCAGGAAAATCACTCCCTTTATTGAAATCCAAAATAAACTTGGATTTTACCATCCGACCATCATCAAATCTCGCATCCAAAGAAATCACATCAATTTCATATACTTTGTTTTCGTAAGTATAGTCTGTAATCTGAATCAACTCGACTAATGAACCACTAAGATGAAAATACAAAAGTTTGGAATCCAAATCAAAAGTATATTTAGCATTAACATCAACTATACCTGAAGATTCTCCTACCATTAAACAAGATGGAAATGGAATTTCATTTTCTGAAACCAAAATCTCAACTTTAGAGGTTACGACATCAAATTTTGTTTGAGATACTGAAAAAAAAGAACCCAAAACTACAACCAAAAACAAACACACTTTTTTCATACTGATAAGATTTAAACGTTAGACAATACAAAGATATGCTTTTTTTTCTAATCTACAAATATTTTTATTCATTTGTGTGTATTTATTTAAAAAAAGAAATTTTATGAAAAAAATAATCAGATTAACAGAATCAGACCTTACAAGAATTGTAAGAAGAGTTATAATGGAACAAGCTTCCGCAACATACAATCCTGAAGAATTTAAAAAACTTGTTGCTAACGTAAAGGCAACAAATTTTGGAACAATTAACCAAACTGGAGGAGGTGTAATTTCAAATGTTAAAGGAAATACAATTTTAAAAAATGGTAAAAGTTGGATTATCTCAACAACAGGAAAAAAAGGAGATAAAACATTTCACTTTGGATTATTTTGCAATACAGGAGAAGTTAAATATTCGGTAAAGGATCCTAACGTTTTTTCTTCAAACAGTCAAGTACTTGCCGATTATAACAAGGAAGGTCTTATTAGTAACTGGAAAGATTTTTGTCCCCCATTTGAACCTGAAGCTAGAAAGAAAAGAGTAATTGATAACACAAATAAAACAGGTTTTGTTACCATAAAAGGTAAATCAATACCTGTTCAATTAGAAGGGTCTTATGTTTATGTAAATTACGATAATCAAGAATATGCATTTAAATGTGGATCAACAAACGCTGGACAGTCACTTTATCAAATTGGTGAGTATGGTGGTTACACTTTTGTACAACCTGAATTTTATGACATTAATGTTTACAATGGTTTAAAACAAAGATGTAGTAAATAAAATAAAGAAAAAAATATAAAAAAAATATGAAAAGAATAGTTAGACTTACAGAATCAGATCTTACAAGAATTGTAAGAAGAGTAATAATGGAACAGGCAACTGCAACAAAACCACCATTTAAAGGAGTTAATGTCGGGAATTTCAAATTAGCCGATAATAAAATTATTAAAAATTTTGTAGGTACAGGAAGATCTCAAAATCCATCAAATAAAACATTTACCTTATATACAACTGATGCTTCTGGTAAATATGGGGTTAAAATTAATTGTCAAACAAAAGTTGTAGATTTTATGCAAGGTAATCAAGTTCTAACAACTCCTGATAAACCAGTTACAAGTTTTAACTTAGAATTTTTTACACCTATCGACCAATTAATTAAAACCTATTGTTAAATAAAAATAAAACCCACCCCAATAAAGGTGGGTTTTTTAATATCATATTTTTATATTGGTTTTTTGACGTAAATTTGTTATCTTTGTATAACAAACTATTTATATGAGCAAAAAATCAATTTCTGAAATCCAAAAAGAAAAATTTTATGAAAGAGGTTATACACTTCCAAAATGTGTGAACGTTGGATGTGATAATTTTGTTGCCGTTAGAAATTGGGCAAACTGGTCATTTAAAAGTGAATGTAGTAGATGTCAAACAGATAGAAAAAAGAATAGAGTAACAGAAGGAGTTACAATTCATAAAAAAAACTATTGTGAAAATATAGATGGTCATTTAGGATTTAAATGTCCCGTACCATCAATAGAAAGTTGGAAAGGTTTTGAGATCGGATGTTTAGATTTAGACCACGTTGATGGAAATCACGATAATAATAATCCTGAAAATGTTAAAACTTATTGTAAGTTATGTCATAATAGAAAGGGTATTGAGATGGGAGATTGTTCAAATAAAAAGGATTCAGCAAGAACATTCAATCTATGAGACAAAAAATAATCAACAAAGATTGTTTATTGGGAATAAAAGAAATGGAATCAGATTCCATTCATTTAACATGGACATCTCCACCATACTACAATGCAAAATCCTATAGTACATGGGAAACTTATGAAGATTATCTCACATTTTTAAGTGATGTGTTTAAAGAAGTTTATCGAGTTACAAAAGAAGGTAGAATGTGTATAGTGAACCTTTCACCTGTAATAGTTCCAAGAAAAAACAGAAATTGTGAAAGCACAAGACTTCCAATACCGTTTGATTTTTTTCCAATAATGAAAAGTATCGGATGGAAATATTTGGATGATATTGTTTGGGTAAAACCTGAAGGTGCATCAATAAATAGAAACGGAGGATTTTTCCAACATAGGAAACCTGTTGCATATAAACCAAACTTGGTATCAGAAACAATATTTGTTTTTCAAAAACCTGCCAATTTCTTAATCGATAAAATAGTAAGGTCATATAAAGATGAAGTTTTAGAAAAATCTTTGGTTAATGAAGAATATGAAAGAAGTAACGTATGGTTTATTAATCCTGAAACAAAATCAAAACATTTGGCACCATATCCCG
>Ga0315909_10000602_pt1 | contig 48504 bp, 68 predicted proteins | sample LakEriMetagenome_11_FD_203527 | JGI IMG/M metagenome (GOLD analysis project Ga0315909, IMG submission 203527) | Freshwater fungal communities from buoy surface, Lake Erie, Ohio, United States - Buoy 2 MA125 | ecosystem: Environmental > Aquatic > Freshwater > Lake | place: USA: Lake Erie, Ohio... | reverse complement strand
GAGAGTTTGCCGCAAAAAACTCGATGCCCTGCGATCCAGGATAGGTGACAGCCTTTTCCTGCCCTGTCACGTTGGCAAGGATTCGACCGATTGTAGGGTCGGTGTCGGAAAGCTCTCGACCCCCCTGTGGTGTTCTTTGAAAAAAAGTCTCTCCAGATATGTATTCGATGGGTGCCTTGACTAGCGGGTTCATGCGACTCAGTAGTTCGCCACCACCGCCGCGAATCCCACCACTCAGGAACGATAGAGGATCTTCAAACGCAAACCCGAACCCAGTCAGGTATCGGTCGGTATCGGTCGGCGTTCCTTCTGCTAGCGGTGTTCCTTCAAGGGGGATACTTACCGACTCTGCGATGTAGTCTGGTGTAAGTTGATCTGACTCCGAAGAACTTGCGAGCCCCTTGATTAGCTGCGCCTGCGGTCCTCCCGGTCTGCGGATCAGTTCCAAGAACTCCTCTGGAATTGTTCCTCTTGAGAACTTGTAGAACGGGAACAGTCTTGCGAGAACCTGTAGCTCGGTCTTCGTGTAGGCTTTGGAGGAGTAGTCCACCTGTGCCGACGCGACCTTGCGTGCCGCCTGCACCGGATCGTACCCTTCGCGAAGTAGCTTAATCATCGGTGATGTTCTTGCCACCGCCTCGACGCCACCTCCAAGGTACTTACCTGCTACGATCCACGCCTGTTTGTCTACGTTGGCAAGATCACGCCAATTCCAAGACGTATCGGGCGTGCGGCCAGCGGCCTTCATCACAAGCTCTCTTGCGGAGAACATTTTGTTTCCGCGACCTGGGAGCGAGCCAAGGATTTCCTCGATCGAACCCGCAACCGGGTCCATCGTTTGGCCGACCTTGTTTGTTAGCTCGCCTCCCATTCGTGGGCCTTGTCCGCTAGCTTCCAGAATGCGGCCAAGGATTAGCGTTGCCTCGGTGTCGTCTAGCTTGTCAAGCGACTCTCCGGGGTTAAGCTTGAGCCATTCGTCCCGAACGGCAGGGATCGACTTCGCATCCTTTACGATGCCTCCTCGAAGCAGCGTTGCGGTGTCTTTCACCGACTGTACGGAGAACTGATTGCGAAGGACGTTTTTGATTGTCGCAGACATGAGGTTGCGAACGTGAAACGCTGGTCGCGTTCCAGTTAGGTAAGCCTTCTGCACGTTGAGGATAGCGTCAGTCGCATCCCTGATTCTGCTGACTGTTTCAGGCTGTGTGAATGGGCGGATGAACGACGTAAGGTTGTCGGCCATTTCCTTAGATATGTATGCTTCGCCCGGCTTAAACTTCGTCGGGTCCATCCCTCTGTCCATCATCGCCCTTGCGATTTCATACCCGAACCCTTCGGAGTTGGATATGTCGATTGGGTTGGATTGTGGCTGAAGAACTTCGAGCGGCTTTTGCGGAAGTCCCTGGGCCTTGAGCTTTTTGTTTTCTTCGCGGATCTGCTTGTTGATCGCAGCGACTCGCTGCCGCTCTTGCGTCGGAAAGATAGACTCTGAAACATCGCCAAGGAGTTTGGTTTCCCTGTCCAGATCGCCAAGTCTAAGCTGCATCTTTGCGAGAACCGTCGTCAGTTTGACGGTGTTGCCGCGACTCTTTTCGTATCCAATGACTCCCGGTTCGGTAAGCATCCTTGCCGCATTAGCGGTCTGGTTTCTTGCTCTGTCTGCTATGGATTCGTAAACCAGCCAGTCCGCCGCAGGGTGGTTCGGGAACATGCCCTGGTCGAGAAGTTCGTCCGAAGCGTTGTCCATGATCTTCGCAAACTCACGGTAGCGATTGGACTCTGCTGGCCTTTCAAGAGGAATCGGGTCTTTGCCTTCGGCAATTCGCTGTACGTTCTTCTCGCTGATTCTCTTGTTGGCTTCTCGTACCCTGACGTACTCCTCGTCGGTGACGTAGGTTGGCGGAATACGATCACTGTACTTCTGTGCTATCAGATTCTCGATGTCCTGGACTGGTGCGCTAGACTCGACAAGTTGGCGAATCTCTGGATCTAGCGTCACATCGTTGATGGTCTTGCGTGGATCGACGATGCCACGGAAAGCAGCCAGACGTTTCCTTTGAGACGGATCGTTCTGCCCGAACGGAGTCGTCTGCATTTCCATTCTGGTCTGCTCTGGCCCCTTGTATCTTGGGTAGTACGCAGACAGAGGATCTTTGTAAGTCTCCTTCGGGAGCCCCATGCGCCTCGTCTTTGCTATGCTGCTCGCAAGCTCAGACCTCATTTCCGTGACGATTTGCTGAACTTCTGGTGGGTAGCTATCTAGCAGGCTCTTGCTTTGAACCAAGTCCTGAATGACAGAGAAGTGAGCAGGAGATTTCACGCCCATCTTCTTCAGTCGCTTTACTGCCTGCTGGACTTCCGGTTCCTGTGCTGCAAGGACCGTCTTGTTGCGGAAAAGATCAGGGATGTTTCCGATTTGTGTCGGATCTGCAAACCCTGAATCCCTGAGTTGCGTAATCGATTCCTGAATTGGCAGCGGTTCCATCGCAAGCTGAGAAGTCGATTCGAGTAGCGATCCAAGCTCGTCCTGCTTGTCTCGGTCGAGCATCCCGACTTCGTTCAGTTTGGTAATCAGGTTGGACCTTGCCATTCGGACGGCAAAGTCTGTCTCCTGCCCCTGCCTGTACGATCGTTGTGCGTAGGCTTGTGCTGTCGGGCCTCTCGTTTCGTTGATCGTCTTATCCACCAGCCTTCGGAATGCGTCAATCGGTGCTCCTCGAATGCCAAGTGCCATAAGGGGCTCGCCAAACTGCATTCGCCGCATAGCCTTGTCGATGCCTGTTGCTATCTGCTGGTTCAGTTTGTCCGATCCCAGTCGTATCGGTTCCATGCCCGGAAGGTTGTAAGACGCCATTGGGCCCAATGGGCTTTCCAGTGCGGCTTGTCGCTGCGTCTGCGTCAGTTTGGCAAGCTCCCGGTCAATGATGTCCTGCTGCCGCTTGCTTGCCATCGGCAATAGCTCTTGGAGCGTAACGGTAGCCTGTGCCTGCCGTGGCCCGACTAGGCCCACCTCTTTGCCCAGGCGATCGGCCAAGACGAATCTGGCTTCTGGTGTCAGCCCGGCCTTGGATGCGATCCGGCCACCCTTTGAGAGAGATCCACCCATGAGGGTCAGTGGGGTTAGCGGATCGGTTACGATGTCAACCGCAAGCCCACCAAGAAAGTTCGTCCAGGTGTCTTGCGGTCCTGCTATTCCCGCCATCCTGAGCAAGTCGCGACCGGAAGTTCGGTTCTCTCCAGACAGCGGATCGGCCAGCGGTGCGAACGATGCCGTCCCTTTCCCGGCGATCAGATTGCGAACAACGTCGCCCGGAGTTCCTAGCAGGTTCCCGGCTTTCTGGAGTCCTCCCAGTGCAGTCTGCCCGTATCCTGCCAGTACGTTCTTCTGCTGCTCTGGGTCTTCAAGCTCGAAGTCGTATTTCTGCTCCTCCTGCTGTGGAGGGCGGAACGCCTGCATCGGTGGCGTCTGGAACATCGGTGGCAATCCACCAATGTTCGATTCTATTGACGGTAGTTGCGGAAGTTCCGGCAGCCCTGATTCAAATGGCATTTGCCCGAACATCGATCGAGGCGGTCGCCGTGCGCCGCCGAACATTTGTGCGAATGCTGGATCGACGAAGGACATTGGAACCTCTTATCAGAATCCGCCCTGACGAAGCTGCTGCTCTGTCATCTGCATGTACGACGCATCGTCGAAGATGCCACGCCCCTGCTGCATTGGTGGAGCGACCGGAATCACTGGGGCGATCGGACGCTGCATTTGAACCGGACGCTGCTGAGGCATTTGCAGTTTTGGAAATGTTCTTCGTCCGGTTCTGTTTGAAAGGCTATTGGCGTACACCCTGTTTTGAGCATTGACATAAGCCTCTTGCTTTTTGCCTGGAGGTGCATTGATTACATCGTCGTAGATCGAGTAGTCGCCTCCGAGTGTTCCAAACAGTCGGTTCGTTGGCTGCATGAAAGCAGGGTTGTATTGCTTCTGAAGTCCGACGTAATCGGAAAGCTCTTGAAGGGTTGCCTCGGTAGGCATAGCACCGTTTCGCATCATGCCTCCAATCGACCATGCAATCGAACTTGGATCGGATAGATCGGGGAATACTTTCCTAAAGACTGGGTTGGATTCTGTTCGGCTTACTTGATAGCCAATCTCCGACGGTTCCATCATTCCAGCGTCTATGGAAGCTCCTGGATTCATCGCTTCCTGCTGTTGAAGCCCTGGCTGTGGTGCTTGGCCTGTCATCATCCCGGTCAGCGATCCAACTATCTGACGCATCGTTTGCGGAGGTAGCATTGAGGCAAATGCTGCATTTGATGTCATTGCCCCAAGTGCCTGTGCTATACCTACCCGCAATTGCCCTTGTGCATTCTCCATCATAACGCTTAACTGCTTGGCTTCATTTTCAGCCTTTATCTGAAGCAGTTTCTGGCTAGCTTCTGATTCTTTGATTTGCCCTTCGGCCAGCATTTTGTTGACTTCGGTTTCTTGCTGTCTCGCCTCGTTGTCCATTTCTTTCAGTTTAAGCTGTGTTTCTCTGTCAGTGTTGATTTTGAGTTTGTTCGTTTCGGTTTGCATCCTTGCTACGTCGCGTTGTGCTTGATTCAAGTCCTTTTGGGCCATGAACTGCATCCCGGCTTCCGGGGCCGCTCCCATCGCAGCGCGAAGCGATAGCTCCTCGGTGGGTGCCATGCCGTACCGATCCATTGCAATCCGAGCGTACTTAATGTCCTCGAACTGCTTCATGCGTTCTCGCATACGCTGGCGATCTTCGGCTCGTTCTGCTGCCTTTCGCTGCTGGTACGGAGATTCACGTTGACCGAACTTCTCAAGGTTCATTGCGGCGTTGGCTTCTCGGCGAGATTGCTCAAGTGCTCGAAACTCCTCGCTGGTTGGTTTATTTGCTCGCCACTCGGCACCACGCTGCTTCATCGCCTGCCGCTCGGTTTCCATTTCCGCCCGGCGATCCATTTCTGCCATCAGGTTGATCGGTGCGATCCCGGTGCGATTATCTCGGCTGAGCGACCTGGGGTCGGTCAGTGCCCGTCGCGTAATGGATTCGTCTACGATCTGGTTGGCGATGTCGCGGCCCTGGTTCTGCATCTGCACCACGGACATAGGAGCCCCGGTCAGTCGATCGAGCCCGATGGTTCCGCTGTCGTTGACCCCGGCCCGAACGTCTTCGAGAAGGTTGGCTACGGTCGGCGTTGCCCCTGGCTTGAGGATTCCCCTGGTTGGCGTCGGCGGTGCTGGTGGTGCTCCCTGTTGTGCTCGCTTCATGGCGTTGTCGGTGCCACGGACTTGCGGCGTAGGCTGTCGCATTGCCTGCCCTGGAGTCTGCGGAGTAGGCGAGACGGGTGAAGGTCGATTGAACTGTCGCACTGGTGGAACCGGGGGTCCACTGGTCATATCCGGTGCCCGTAGTGGTGGAACCGGGGGTCCGCTGGTCATGTCCGGTGCATTGACCGGGACTGGACGCATCGGCCTTGCTGCAACAGGACGGGGCCCCATTTCTGGCAATGCGTTTGAAGTCCCCGACCCAAGTATTGGCGATGTAGTCATCCAGGGCTGGTCTGCCGAAAGCAGGGAGTTCACTCGCCCTTGCATCCCCCCAAGAAATGTTGGTAGAGTTTTCTCTAAAGGCTCTGTGCTCATAAGAGGCTGCGTTAGGATCGGCTTGTCGAGGCCCATCCGCTGTGCGATCGTCGGAGGTGCAGTCGGTTTTGGCGCAGCAGGGGGGCGGGCCAGCCTTGATCGGGACTGGGCTCGCATTTCGACTGTTCCGCCTTGAAATGCTGGAGATCCCGGAAGCAATTCAGATCCCGCTGACTGGTACGGCTGTGGCATGTATTCGCCGCCCGGTGCTGGGCTTGCCGCCTGCGGATTCCTCAGAACATAGGACAAAAGCTGTCTGTTCATGGCCTGCGGTTTTGGCTGGCCTTGCATGGAGTACGCGCCGAATCCACCGTAAGACATGATTCACCTACTGCTGGAAGACTTGTCGAACAAGGTTCACTGCCGCCGCGCCGGTCGATTTGGCGTAAACATTGAGCGTACTTAGCTTGGGAAGGAATGCGAACTTCTGCGGTGGAATCTCGAACAGCGGGTAGAACGTGGCCGAAACTTCCAGGCCAATCTGTACCGTGTGAGTCGAGTCAGCGTTGAACAGTCTGGTCACGCCGCCATTGCTCAGGCCCGACAACTCAAGGATTTCGTAGGTCGTCCCGATGTTCTGAGAGCCGTCAACAAACAGAGAACTTCCGGTGTCGAATTGGTACTGAGTGTTCGGAACCTCTGTCTTCACTCCCGATCGGCTGGCCCTTAGTCCGAAGTCCACTGTGATTTCGTTGGCCATTTCACACCTTCCGAAAGCAGAGATTATCCCATCGGTTCATGCCGGATCTTGCCGTGAACCCTTGCTGAACTACCGCCCAAAGGTACTCGTTCCGAACGTCCTCAATGATATACCATTTCCTGGCGATCGGCAGCAAAAAACGCTGGGTCATAAGCATGTCGCCAAGCTCATGCGACCCGTCGTCGATGATGATGTCAAACTCAAATCCAGAATCTACCATAGAGGATAGGCAGTCTGGTGATGATTGATCGAACAAAAACGTGGAAATTCTGTCTTCCTGAAACAGAACCTCTGGGCGAATGTCGAGCCCTGTGATCTGAGCGTTTGGGAAATACTCAGCCCACATTCGCAGGCTAGCCCCAGGCTTGTAGGATTCCCCGACAATCGGCACCATCAATTCGGGGTGTCCAATTCCTATCTCAAGGATTCTCACTGGTTCTTGGCGGATTGGCTCAAACTGCTGGTGATACCAGGGGGTGTAGGAGTGCCCGTACTGCTGGCACTTGTCGGCGCCGTACTTCAAGGCCAGTTCGCAGAGGGGCGTTAGCGTGTCAGCCATTCCATGATCCCGTCGTAGGCTAGGGTTGGTCGTCCATGCCAAGCGACGATCTTTGGATTGTCGGCTCGGAGGTGAGGGAAAGGCTGTACGCTATTCCATTCGGCCCCGATGGGACAGGCCAGTTCCGGCTTTTGGCGAATCAGCATGTTCATTGGGTGCTGCTCCCACCACTTATGCCCGCCGTCTTCAGACGCAATCCATTCGTCAATGAATGATGACAACTTGTCACCAACTTGAAGAACCATGACGCCAGCGTTGTAGTGATCGTACTCGTCGCCCTGGTGCCACGCCATTCCTAGCGGTGCCGTCTGCCCCGTCTCGATGGGATCGCCAAGCCAAAGAGTGTCGGCGTCGAGCCACACAATCCGTTCGTAGCCCTGCCGGATCGCGTCCCGGAACATATAGACCTTCTCCCAGGAAACGTGCCTCTCTGGGTTTCGGTGCTGGTGCGTGAACAGGATCGAGTAGTTGAGCCTCGCCGCATGGCGATAGTGGTGCTCTGCCGTCAACAGCAAGAGCCTCTTGTACCCTTCAGTTGCGTTTTGTAGGACGATCGTTTTCATAGGTCGGGTAACTCTAGCTTTCCATCTACGCAGTAGACAACTCCCTTGCGACTGAATCGCAAGTACGGCTCTTGCTGTGCTGGCATTTCGAGAATCATGTTCGGGTGTTTCAGCCCTTCGGCTACGGCGGTCGCACAAGTTGGATTACCAATGTAAAGCTCGCAACCTGCAATGGCCTGAGCGACTTCCATGAAGTCGTCCGCAGGTATGAACGGAACGCTTTTCTTGTATGAGTCGCAGAAGTGCTGCCACTCACCGGGCAGGCCAATGAATCCGATCTGGCCATTGTACTTGTCGCAGATGGCTCCCCAGTCAAACCACGGCGTTATGTATCTGGTCGTGCGAGTGATTACTACCGGATATGTTTTTCTTGGTTCTGGGACTTTTAGCCAAGCGGTATTGCGGTGATACCAGTGATGTCCCATCGTTGCCAGATGCAAGTCGGCCAAGTTGTTGCAGCCGTGATCGCGGAAGCCGTTGATGTTCGTGTCGGTCGCGTGTTGATTGAATCCGAATGCGTGAATGTAGTCCTGGTACTCTAGCAGCCTCCGAAGTTTCTCCGCTCTCTCTGGAGTCATGGCGTGCGTAGTTCGTCCCGGCATGTTGAACAGCCATAGCTCCCCTCCCCCGCACACGCGAATCGTCGGCAGTGCGTAGATGATGTCCCCAAGGTCGCCAGCGTGACTAAAGTACACGGTTCCTCGACTCCTCTAGTTTGGCGATGGCTTCCTCAACTGTCTCGGCTTCGATCTTATGCCAGCGTGCAAACTGAAACTGACTCAGCAGTTCGTCAGTAATGGAGGGGTGGTACAGGCATGGAAGGACAAGGCCGTCGCGCACAACTTCTCGCTGAACCCATTCGTACCATCGCTGGATGTTTGCCGCTGGCTGGCTAGACCCAAGGGCCTGACACACTCCCCGATCCAATCCGTCCTCAGTTAGCCAGTTTCCTTGATGCCATCCGCGATGTCGCAACTCTGCCGCTACGGCAGGGGTGGCCTTTAGGAAGATCGCTTCCGGTCGCAAGTACAAGTCGTGATCCTTGGAGAACTTGCCTGGATTGTGCCAGAAGTGCGGCGGGTTTTCTTTTCCGCTGATGTTTGACCAGCCTCCGTCCTGGCCTACAAGCCACTCGTTCGGGACATAGACGTTGACTCCCTTTTCTTCATGTAGTCTTCCGAGGTGGTGGTCGATATGTTCACCCTGCTCGAATGGTACTTTGAACAGGTGCTTGTAAAGTTTGGCGTATCCTCGATTGTGGACGGCGAAGCAGTGAGTTCGGTTGACGTTGTACGGAATCAGCCATTCGTCGTTGATGCGATGGGGCGGGTGCTCGATTTCGTAGAGAAGCTGACCGCCAAGGTATGCCTGCTCCCAGTCTTCGGGGATCGTTTCCATGTACTTCGCTAGCTTTTCAGCGAAGTCCTCTACGAAAATCGCGTCGTCCTCAAACACTAAGTAGGACTGGAGCCCAGTGTTCCATGCGTGTTCGAGGATCTGAAGGTGCGATCGGTAACATCCCCATGCACCACGGCCAGCACTCCACCAGTACGGATGCTGAACCGTGTCGCCATGAACCGCTCGCCAAACCTGCACCTCTCCAAGCAAATCCTCTGGATAGGATTGCCTGAACTTTTCGAGGCGGTCTTGTTTGAATGGGAGATTGATGACGAATGTTGCGTCAAACAGTTTCATTCTTTCCGTGACCTGCTAGCTTGATGGCGTACTTGATTAGGGGGCGATAAGTCATTGGAAGCCAGTTGATCCCCCGACGCTTGGCCTCCGTCTCCAGCCACTTCTCGATTTCGTCTACTCTCTCAAGGCATCCCTGCACGCCCCACAAATCCATCATCTGCTTGTGGGCCTCGCAGTCGCACGCCCCGTCCGTCTTGAGCCATCCGATCAGGCTGTGAAGTCTAGTTCCCGGTCCATCCTTCGGGATGTTTCCGGCCAGCCCTTGTCGGAGATAGGCGTGTTCGCCGTCAAAGTTAAGACGATTTCTCTGATGCAGGTGCGAGATTGCGAGCGAATAGGTAACGTGATTGGGCGATCTGGGATTAGACAGCCCGTCGCAAAACAGACATGCCTCTGGAGTGACGACACACTGGTCCTGAGTCGTTTCGACTTTGGCCAACGCCGACGCAACTCGGCAGGTTGTCTTTTCCTGCGGCCAAGTTTCTTTGTATGGACAACTCATATTGCACCGCAATCTGTAGTTACTACTTGGTTGGGAAAACTACCGTTAAACTGCGGTGGATTACAGGCACACTTAGGACCGCCAGGAAATGGTGCAGTACAGTTATCGCTGACAGGGCCCGCGCCCCATCCTGAGCCATCCCAGGTGAAAGTGCAAGTACCGCAAACTGAAGTCGTGTCGCTGCCCTGAGACGATGCCGAACTGGACGACAGGGACGAAGAACTCGAAGACGGTTTCGATCGACTGCTTTCCGATGGAGGCGGACTGGAGCTAGAAGGACTTGAACTGGATTCCGAAGGAGGTGAGCTTGAGGAGCTTGAGGAGCTTGAGGAGCTAGACAGACTTGAAGAACTCGATTGGCTAGGCGATGAAGAACTCGACGAACTAGATTCGGACGGCGGTGGTGGCGGCGGCGGGTTGCAGTCGCAGCAGCTTACTTCAAACACCGGCACAAATGAGGCGTTCGCTCCGAGGTATGTACCGGGATACTGGGTTCCTGGTTGCAGCGTATCGCATTCGCGAACGATGAATAGCGGCTCCCCAGATCCCGATGGACCTGCGTAAACCATCGCCCGTCTCGACATCAGCCGGTCGCCGCATCTTGCACCGAAGATTAGATTGCCAAGGTGAAGGGCCTTGTATCTTCGGCGAGTGAGCGAACATCCTCCACCGGATGATGATGAATCGCTAATCATGTATTCAGATCCTTCACCTTGCAGGCGTACAGATCCCGCCACGATCCATTCTCGAATCTCTGCACCATCCCATCGTACAATCCACCTTCATCGGGCTGGCTGGAGGTGATTAGGACAACCTCCATGACAGAGTAGGCTCGCTGGATTGGCTTGGGCAAGTCGAACTCAAATGGCTCGAATAGTTCAATGACTGTGTAGTCGCCCTTCTTCTTGGAGTCGTGGTAGTAGACTCGCGACAGTTGCTCTCCAGGCATAAGGTCGAACAGCAGTTGCGAATAGGCGGACTGGCCAGGGACCGAGTTTGCGGTAGCCTTTCCGTAGATCGTGTAAGACAAGTCAGTTGCGCGATTGTTTATCTGGCTTGAGTTGTAAACCTGACCATCCAGCAAGATCGTGTACGAAGTATCGACAACGCTTACCTTAGTTCCTGGTATTGCCCCTGCTGCTCCTGTCGAAAACTCCACCACTTCTGGCTGAGCGTAGGAGGCCCAGGTAATTTTTGTGTGCAGGGCAGGGGGGAAAATGACGCTGATCTTTTCGGGTGCGTTTCTGCCGTTGACCGGGATGTCGCTAGTCCACTTGAGAAAGTCAATGTATCCGGTGAGGAGTGCCGTAAGTCCGGTCTGGATGGAGTTGTGCGAGGCGAAGCGATACGTTCCCGTCATTAGGTCGTAGACTGGAAAATGCCCACACGCTTCGAGTGCTTGGCATATCGCGTGCCACACGCTGACGCCATCAAAGTTGAGGTTTTCCGGTACGCTTGCCGGTGCTCTGGCCAGGGTTGGGCAGACAGCCGAACCGCTCTTGGCTACTGCCGGAAGCTCTGACCATAGGGCGTTGAGAACTGCTTGCCATGTCTCTCCTGCGCTTACGTCGTAGTTGAAAACCTTGTCCGAAATGAGCCAGGAGTTGTCGATAAACTTCTGTTCGCCAGCGTATCGGGGGTCTTTGCACTGGACGTAGTACGTTCGTGCTGGGTCTGGGTTGGCTTGTGCTTCCTCGAACGCTTCGATTAGCGTGATCGTCCACCCAGAACTGACGAAGGTTGGTGCTCCGTCCTGCTCTACGGAAATCGTTACGGTCGCTGGTGCTGCCGGAAGTTGATCGATGAACTGCCTATCAACTAGCAGGTGTGCGGTCGCTGCTCGCCTACCGCGAAAGTGCTCGATACTGTTGACCTTGTTCCACCAACTGATCGGATACACCGACTCGCTTCTTGGTGCGTGAAGCAAGTCCGGGGAGGTGCATGGCAAGCCTTCGATCTTGAATTGCGTAGGCATCAGAGGATCACTGGTGCAAGGTTGTTGTTGTACGGGAAGGCATAGATATACTTCCAGGCAGTCCGATACATGGCATAACCTTGCCCCCACTTCTTAGGCGAAGTGTAAGCGATGGTCGTGAAGTGCTCCAGGTAATTCCAGCCAGAGGCTAGCGGCGATGGAGGAGTCGGATAGCCCAAGAGAGAAACAGCATAACCGCTGTGAACAACTTTTTGAACACTGTAGTAAGAAAGCAGTCTAGGCTGAGGATACTGCGTCGGATAGATCCGCCAGCTTTTGATCGGTCCTGCCGTACCGATGCGTTGAATCGTGTCCTGGTAATCGACCACGTTTGAATACGCCGATACAAACTCGTTGAAGAACCCCGCCTGAAACGTCTTCTTAGAGCAAAACTCCGTGTCATCCCCTGGAGCCCAATTTAGATAAGTCAGCACGTTTCCGGTGAGGCTTGACGAATGTGCAGACTGGAGGAACATCGAGGTGACATCGCCGTCGTCTCGATAGAACCCGACATCCTGATAGTCTGCCGAGTACGCTGCTTCGAGAGCCAGCATTTTCGTGTTTAGATCGTCCTGCTTTTGCAGGTTCGTCGTGAGATTTGACGCAGCCAGAAGTTCGCCGCGAACGTGAAACTCCACGCGAGTAGTCATTCGCCTGCCGCGAGGGGACCGTACCGGGCGGTAGTTGAAACTGGCGACGGTGACGGTGTTGTCGTCGTGCTGGTAGCTGCCGACCTTGAAGTACATCAGTCTGCTCCAATGCGGTCTAGCAAGTCTTCGACTAGGCGAAGACGCATGGTTAGGTTCGCGACCTGCCCGGCCATTCTTTCGATTACATTGACGGCGTGTTCGTTGAAGGTGCCTGTCGAATCGCTCTGGTCCTCGAACGCCATGTCCTGTTGTGCGAGTTGCTGCCAGTCCTCAAAGTCTGCTCCGTCGGCCTGCTCGATTGCGACTCCACGCATACCTGCCATCTGCTGATTGAGCATGGCAAACGGAGTTGGGCCAATGTCTCCGGGCCTTGCCTTGGAAACTGGCTGCTGTTTGGCTCTCTTGGCTACTGCCTGACGAACTTCGCGAGCCTTGCGGTTAGCCGTTCCTCTGCGAGTTGCTTGCCTTCCCTTTTCCGTGGCGATCGACTGGGCTTGCTGCCCCATCTTCGTGAAGGCTTGGTAGCCTTCCGAGATTGCGTCGAGCCCCTTTTGCATAAGTGGCGTGATGTTTCCCGCATCTTGTGTCTGCCCTTCGGTGTAGTCTTTAGGCAGTTGCGATCGTTCGACTTTGGCTAGGACTGGGATCGGCTTGTCTTCTTCAGGTGTCGATCCTGAGACTGCCGACATCGCATACTGAGCACCCTGTTTGACAAGTTTGGTCACATCCTCCAGGGTGGGAGTGTACGAATCCACCATCATCTGCTGGTACTGCTTCTGCGTCGGCTCGTCGATCTGCTGAGTCGCCATCGCATAGGCGGTGCTGAGCCCCTTGCCGATCGTTCCTGCTGTGTCCAGAAACGAAGTGGCCATCATCGGGGCGGCATATTCGATCGACTTGGCTACCGATTCCATCGCCTTGAGTGGCGACGAAATGGGCTTTGCCTGCTTTGGTTCGGCAGGAAGCATTGGCCGGGAGCCGTAGAACGTCTTATCGTCGGCGAGGTTCTTCTGTGCTGCATCAGCGCGTTGCCGAAGCTGCGAAGGAGTCGCCTTGCTCTTTCTCTTTGCCATTGGCCTAGCTGATGTTGGTTACGGAAAGCTCGTTGCCGGATGCCGTTGCCTGTGCTTCCATCGAGATTTGCAATGGAATCTCGCTGTGTCCCTGTACCACTGGTGGTTCTTGCGTTGCTCGCATGATCGGGAAATCAAACTGCAATGCCTCGTCGGATACGCCAGTTCCCGTCTCCCAACGTAGGCGAACGTCGTCGCCAGTGTTGTAGAGGGTCTGTGCTGCGGTCCAAAGGCCAGAAGTGAATGGCGACGTAACCTGAGCCCGGATCTTGCGGCGAGTTTTGTAGACGCAATTCGGCGTCAGGCTGTTCCTTGTCTTGGCCTGGATGCCGTTGTCGATCAGGATGTTCGCCTCCATGCAATCGTAGGCAGTCCCATTGATGGAGAACTTTAACTGGGGATGCGTGTACGGAGAATAGTCTTCACCGTCGGCGTGCGTCGGGATTGTTCCAGGCCAGGATTTCGTTAGGTCTTCTTCGCGTGCGACGATGCGAAGCTGAAGGTTAAGGATTTCTTCATCGTCCCCTCCGTCGGCAGACTTTGACTGGAACAGGGCTGCGGCCACTACGCAGTTGCGGTAATAGAAAGTCCCGTTGTCCCTGTAAATCATCATGTCGAACAGCTTGACCGTCTCAGACAGTGCAAAGACGTTTGACGCTTCGTCAGTCCCAAGGATTCTCGGTAGCCATTTATCTAGCTCCGATGGGCCAAGCTGGAGGCCGATTGATCCGACTGGGATGTAGCTGGCTTTCGTAACCCTTGCGGCGTACTGCGACCCAGAGCCAGTAATCAGATTGGACGAAACGATTTTGCGAGAAGCCTTCATCGTTTCATACACGAACGGGTAGATTTCGCTGCTTGCGTTGAACGTCGGGTCGGCATCGCCGACTGCGGATCTTGGCATCACAAGGATATTGGCGAAACTTCCGACTGCTGCGCACCCAGTCATGGCAAACCCCTTAGTACAGTTCCCGTATCAGTGTAGTGACTTCGATTGCCGAAATGTCCAGGTTGCGTTTCCTCCATTCTTCGGGGAATCGCATGGTGCTCGGCTTAATCTTGGTGATAATCTCGCAGGAACCATCAGTCATAATTCTCTGCTCATGCAGTGCCGATCTAGTCAGGTTGCGAAACCTGCTTCGATAATTCAGTCCTGCTCGTTGATGCGTGTCAGTTGGCATGACACGAACGACCATGACTCGGTATCGCACATCGGTCTTTTGTGCTACTCCGTTTCCAAACTGCTCCTCCATTGGGATAACGTGAATGCCGCGCGATGGGGCCATTGACGTAAACAAATCTTCTCGGCGGTTTATCTCGTCGGACTTAATCCCGTCGGGCCAAGTGATACCCTGAAGGACTGCGACAACGCGATCGGCATGGGTTAGGTGACGGTCTTCCGCTGCCATCACTGACCTCCCATTACATCCACGTTCGGCTCGAAGTCCTCAAAGGTATCAACGTCGTAGTTGATCGCGCTTTCCGGCTGATTGGTGTCTGCCGAATCTGCTGCGATCCCCCGGTCAAACTCCTCTTTCGCCAGGACACGAGCGGCGGAAAGGGCCTCCGCTGGCATGTCGATGTTGAGGCAATACTTCTCCCACGCCAGGGCGTCCAAAGCCGCGAGCATGGAAGTCGGATCGATGTCTGCCGGGTCGGATACAGTGTAGCCTTTTCCGCTTGCCGTTGCAGTAAAAGGTAGGGAAACCTTCACCTCAGTCGCCGACACAACTTCGGTGATGAATGCCTGAACTGCGAAATCCACACGGCTTTCGTCGAAAACCGTCGGCCCCTTGGGTAGTGTTGCAGTGGCGGAAATTCTCAGAATACACCCAACATGGGTGGCTGAAAACGCTGCCGTCGCACTGGTGAAGGTCTGGGTTCCGGTGGTGTATGCTCCGTCTACCCCCGTCAGTTCGTAGGTCTTGAATGGCCTGGGCCGAACGATCAAGGCAATCTCGAACCGGGTGGCCTGTGCTGGGACCGGGGAGAACTCAATCTCCTTCAGGCCCATGTAATTCTCGCTGGACCGGAGGGTGTAGCGTAGCGTCTGCCCGGTTGTCCTAGCCAGTTTCCGGTGGCGTACTGCATCCGCTGGGCTCATGTACTCCAGTGGTCGGTATGCGTCCTCGTCGATGACGCTGCGGATCTGACGGAACATTACCGGCAAAGCGTAGCTTGCCTGCATCCAGGTAACGGCCTTGTTGGTGAAGCTGGCTTGTGGTGCGGTGAGCGATGACAGAAGTAGCTCGGTGTCGCTGATTCGAGAGGCTACCTTGTATCGCTGGTTATCAAAGACAACTTCGCCGTACTGGGCATCGGTCGGCCAAGTTCCGGTCGCAATGCTCAGGATGTCGGTTGCTGTGTCGAACGATGCGGTCTTCTGAACAACAGCCTTTGTGGTTACTGCTACCCTGCGGTTGTAGTGCCTCCAGGTGGATCGTCCAGCGAGTTCGGTCAACGCATCCTGAACTGCTACCTTGAGTGCGTGCATCTGGCGAGCACTGCCCTCCAGTCCACGCTTGTCCCGTAAACGCTGAACGATGTCGGCGTAGGTAAATAGGTCGCTGGTCATGTAGACAGCAAGAGGATATGGAGGAACCTGGAGGGACGGATATGTACCGGCCCCGCTTCCTCCACCTCCGCCACCGCCACCGCTTCCAGTAATCCACGCTGCATCACCACGGTCACGAATCGCCTGGGTCGAATCCGTGGTGTGAGTGTAAGTGCCGCCAACGTCGCTTGGAGTCGTAATGCTTGCATCGCTCCGAAGCAATGCCCGGAAGAACCCAAGGATTGTGTTGACTCCAGTTCCAGTAAATGCTCCGATTCGTGCAAGGATCGACTGCGAAGACGCTTCAAGGGCAAGTCCATTCTGGACCTCCGTGATCGCGTCGGCGGCTAGTGCGTTGGCGTCGATCGCACCCGGGGCGAAGTGGGTGTTGTCGATCACTGCGGGCTGAAGTTCGTGGATGTCTGCGGCCACATGATTCGATCCGGTCACCGCAACAGTTCGCTGGTTATAGTTTGCGGAGATCAAAACGCCATCGAGGTAGCCGGCTCGGGTCGAAGTCCAATGGGTCGCAAGTGCCGCTCCGTCGGTCCCCCGCATGTCGGTGTTAGTGGTCGTCGTATCGACAAGAACAACCCGCGAAACGTGGCCGCTCGAGTTGATACCAAGGGCAGCAAAGTTGGTCGGGAACGTGACGCCAGAAATCGAGCCAACGGAACCAGTGACGTTCCCGCCGACGTTGCCCGTCACACTGCCAACTGATCCCGACAGATTGCCGGTGATGTTGCCGGTGATCCCAACAGCCCACGAAGTGACAAGCGAAAGGCCATCGGAGGCTAGCTTGTAGTTTGTTTTGTCGCCAACGACTTCCGCGATGGATCGCATCCGGCCATCGACCAAGCCGGATGGAAGCCGGTTCTGGATGTCCTGCGTGTCCGTCTCGATGTCCGTCGCCGTCTTGATCGTGGTGCCGCTCAGGTTCAGCGTCGTCGATGGAGAGCCAACGTTGGCAAGGTCGATGCCAGCCTCGCCGCCAGCGGAAACGTCGAGCGTTCGACCAGCCGTAGTTGGCTTGAGGGCGCCGAATGCGTCGGTTTGGTAATCAACAGTGTCAAGTTCAATGTAGACATTCACCGGCACCATGTTAGCCGCGCCGCGAAGCTGGATCGCAACTTCATTGCCACCATCGAGGGCACCGTTTGGAATCCCGAACTCATACCACCCAGGCATGTTCGTGTTATCGACTGCCACAAAACCGCCATCGGTGTAGCTTCCAAGCGTTGCACTAGCAAGCGGAATCGAGACTTCGTTTGAGAGGTCGCCAGCAAAATAGTATGCCACCAGACCGCTGGTGTTGTGAAGGAGGTTGGCTAGTCCTGCACCGGTAGTGCTCGACGAATCGCCAATGAAAATCAGCCGACGAACTGAGGTTGAACCACGCTTGAGCTTCACTGGTCGGCCCCTCCTCTGATGTTCACTTGTCGGGCGGATGCTGAACCGCCGCCAGTTGGGTAGGTCTGCTCGTAAACGGTAAATACAACCGTTCGCCATGCTGCGGACGTTACGACTGTTGTGCTCGCCGTAGCGAATAAGTTCGCGTCTGCGTTGCTGTCGTGCGCCACCATCTCCCAGCCAGTTCCGGTCAGGCTGGTTACGTTCGTGAGTCCAGTTGGTGCAGTCTCTAGTGCGTTAGTGTCGTTGCGCTGCGAGCCGAACCCAATCATCCACTGATCTGCATTCTCACGGTTAAAAGACGAGCCAAACGCGGTATAGCTAACCGACGTCGAGGTGCCAGCGTTAAAGCCAGCGAGCGTAGGAATAACCAGCCCAACATCGGATCGATAAACCACCGCAATCAATCCGTCCGCATTCGTCCAAGTCCCGCTGGTTTCACTTGACGACTGGGCAACCTTGTATCCGATCCTGGTGCCGCTGGTGCTTCCCGTCGCATTGTTGATGTTTAGCCAGCCAGTCGGGAGCGATGGTGCGGTGTTGGCACCGTCGTTATAAGCAAAAATCAAGATCAAGTCACCGCTGGCGTGCGTGCCAATCGTGATCGTGTCGCCTGCGTTAGTGGCGGAACTGATGCGGGAGATTGTCAAAGGACTGGCTCCGTAGCAGGGTCACCATCCCACGCTTCGATTGCGGCCATGTAGGAATTGTATCGCCCCGAAGCAGTCCTACGCTTCTCGGCCAATGTCTTTTCCAGTTTCATGTTTTGCCACGCAGCGACAATCTGGGCATCCACCTCGGGCAACTTGTTCAATTCGCAGAGCGATACAAGCCGCCGACCGACGGCGGCAATTGCTTGGCAAGACGGGTGGGGAATCGCCAAGAGCTTCGCGTTGAATTGCGGATCTCCGATCGATAGGCCAGCACCTCCAGCCTGGAACTTTATCCAGCCGTATCCGATTGTTTCAAGGAAATCAATCAGTGGCCCAACACTTGCGTCACCGATAATTCCGGCGATTCCCTCCAGCGTGTATCGCTGACGATCCACCAACAGATGGATTGGGTCTTTGGCGTTGAAAAGAATCTGCGCTAAAGTCAGGTCTTCCCAGCCGTCGATGGACTCAATGACTTTTCGATAGCTCATGGCGTAGCCTCGCTCGACTCGGCTGAAAAAGATTGGTGAAACATTACGAGAGTCGTTCTTGTATTCCCTTGATCTGACCTCGAAGGCTTCCGACTTCTTCAGTCAAAACCAAAAGACGATCGTTGGCTTTCTGGTGCTCGCCTTCGCACTTGGTCACTGCTTCAGTAAGTTGCGTGATCCTCTTTGCGTTCTCGCCTTCTCGGATCTTGAACAGCGCGGCAAGAGCCATTGAAAGAGTCGATATGATGATCGCGGCCCCCCACTGGATGTACTGATGTGGCTCGCTTGGTGGTGGTGTTGGCACTTCCATAACTCCCCCTGATCCTACTATGCAAACTTACTGACAACTTGTCAGTAATTATGCGATTGCATTGATGGCCGTCACAATCTCGTTGGCAACTCCGCGATTTCCGATGGCGATGGCCAGGGCGTTCCGGCAGTTGGCAGGGACCGCCGCCCCGGAGGTGCAGCAGTCGGCGATGATCTTGGCTTCGTTGGCGTGCCCAATGGCAACAGCCAGGGCTTTTCGGGCGTAGGCAGGTACGGCCGTACCTGTAACACCGGCGTCAGCGATGTCGCAAATCTTGTCAGCCGCCGCAGCGTTGGCGATTCCCTGGGCGAAAACCCGACGGGCTCTTGTCGAGATAGGCATGATTCCTCCTAGTGGATCTTGTGGGCGTGCTTTTCGATAACCATTTCCCGAAGTTCCCTACGATCCTTTTTCCGTAGGGACGGGTCAGTTTTCTGATACTCCGAGATTCGTCGGCGAATGATGTCTTCGCCTAGCGGCTTGCAGTTCTTTGGGGCCAGCGGATCGTCGCTTGGCTCGCAGGACTCAATGTTCGACAGGTTGGAGTTGCATCGGTATCCCCGGCCCTCCAGTAGCTTGCGGATGTAGGCCCGGCCTTGAGCCCTCGATACCCACGCTTCGGGATCGCCTTTGAATCTGGCGAGCCCCGGCATGTAAACGTCGTTCGGCGACGGTGTGTAGCCGTGTGCCTTTGCCGCCTTGAGAAATCTGTTCAGGTGCTTCTGGCTTTGGAACTGATTGTCGAGCGTTCCCATGCCTGCAAAAAACGTATCGTCGGTGGATAGTACCGGACCTGCTTGGGTCGCCACCATTTCTGAGAAGCGATGATCCTTCCCGGTTCTCCGCATCTTGACGTACAGAGCCAGACACGGCAGACCGTAGCTTGTGAGTCGATCCTCGTAATCCTTCATCGAACTTCGTGCGGCCTCTGGAAACTCCTCGGCAATTTCGTCAAAGGTAGGCGGGACCACAAGGAGTTCGATAAACCCTTCCCAGTCTGGGAACCTTTGCACCAGTGCGTCGGCTTCTGCCTCGGCTTGTTGGAGCCATGCCGCTGTCATTCGGATAGTGCCTTCTTGAGTAGGTCGATCGTGAACTTATCGCTGTCTTGAGTAGCCTTTTGGGTGAACTGCTGTGCCTGCTGGTCGAGCTTCAACTGGTGCTCCTGAGCGGCCATCATCATCCGCATCTGCTGATCGGCAGTTGGGTCAACACTCGCCTGGACTGCCTGGGCCTGGGCTGCTGCCTGGGCCTGTGCCGCTTGTCCTTCGAGCTTGGCGACCTGGGCCGCTTCCTTAGCCATCGCAACCTGTTGCATCTGCTGCTGTTGCTGTGCCGACTCTGGGTCAGGCTCCTTGGGTGGCGGTAGCATGGCATCATCAAGGTCGGCGTCGTGGTAGTCGGCCCACTTCTTGAGCAGTGCATTGAGCGGAGTGTAGTCGCTGGTCGCGGCCCCGTACTGCTGGAGAATCGGCATCCAGATTCCCATTGCCTGCTGCAAGTTGATAACATCGCGGTCGCGGTTCGGGCGACGGATGCTGGATGCTTCGATGGTGTACTCGTACTGGCGAGTGATCGCCTCCATGTCCTGACCTTCAACGTGCTGCTGCCAGAGGGTTGCCCCTAGCGGACCAAGCAATCCCGATACGTCGTTGGCTTTGACAAAAAGTTTGGTGACGAATGCCTCAAGTTGTGCGAACTGCGATTGCCACTGAGCTACCTGCTTCTGCATGTACTCAGGTCGAATCCCAATGGCTCGCTGCTTGGCGATAGTTTCTTCTGCCGTCCGGTTCTGAGCCCCGCCTTCGTTGCCGCCGTATGCTGTGGCCATCAATCCGGTTCGCTTGTCGAACTGCATCGACACGAACTCGATGATCCTCAGTAGATCGCCCCTGGTTTCTGGCTGCTGGAGAATCCTGACGGCAGTGTTGGCGTCGGTTCCTGCCGGGATTGGGAGGATCGATTGGTCCTCACCCTTCAGGATATGCTCGCGATAGTCGTCGAGGTGCTGGCGAGGTACTGCCCAAAAGTCTCGCGATGAACTCCACACCCGGTTGCATAGCCAGGGGATCAGGAAGTTGAGTAGCTTCAGTTCGCCCATTGCAGGCTGGAGTGGAGGCATCGGCCAGGGAGAAGCGGGATCGGGATAGAAGTCCAGGACTTCCATCGGCCAGCGGTTGTCCTGCCATGTCGGGATCGGCCACTTAAAGGTTTCCCGAACTTGATCGTTGCTCATGCCCTTGCGGAGTTTTTCCGTCGGGCAGTTCAGCGGCCAGGGAACACTAGAGCAAATCGCTATGTATGCGTAGGGTCCGACTGTTTCCTCAAGCTGCTCCTGAATCGCCTTTGGCATGTCGCAGTTGCGGCAACCTGCACCCATCTTTGAAAGGATTTCAAACCAGACGATCAGGTCTTTACCCTGCCCTGCCTTGCGTGACGCTGTTCCCTTTCCGGTCTGAGCAAATGCTTCGCTGTATTGCCATAGACTTTCAAGCGTGGTCTTGTTCTTGAGTGAATCTTTCTCAAGCTCGAATCGCCGCTCTACTTCCCAGTACGGATCAACGTGGCGAATGGCAATCCACTTTGCATCTTCGAGCGTGCGAGCGTCGGGATCGATTAGCAGGTCTTCGGGATCGAGAGAGAAACCCCCGGTCAGCACCCGTCCAGATGACGGTGTGGTGTACGGTCGGGCGACGACGATACCCCGCCCCTTGATTAGTGCGTTGGTCGTGGCCTTCTCGCACTGCTTGACTAGCCCACCGCCTGGGGTTTCTCGAACGGTGTAGTTCAGCCAGGACTGCATCAGTTGCGATGTCAGCCTGTCCCTCAGCGAGAACTCGTCTTGGGCCTGCTGGAGTTGCTGGTATATCGGCCCCATTGCAGGGTCGCTAGCAAGTTCTTCCAGTGGAAAGACTGGCATCTTTCTCGGCACAACATTGCGGTGAGGGTTTTCCCACAACAGCGAAGGGCCGAAGATCGCGACCAGTTCAAACGCCTTGTTGACGGTGATCCTGAATCGTGGAGCCTTGACATTCTTCCAGAACTTCTTGGAGTAGTCGTCGTTCCACATCGCAGCGGCAGAGCGACCGTAGAACATCAGGCATTCGTCGGCCACTTCCTTCCAGTCTTTGCGGCACTGTTCAGCACAGTCCAGCTTGGCAAGCCAAGCGGTGTGCATTGGACGCAAGAACTCGGACTCAAGTACCGACCGATCCATTCTTCACCTATGCCTTGACTGGCTCTTTCACTGGTTGAGAGAGCGTTTGAATCGACTGGTTGACTGCCTCAATCCTGCTGTTCAGTTGGGCAAGGTGGTACTCGAAATGCTCCTTCGGAATCTTTGAGTGCTTGGGATAATCCCAGCATCCGTTTGTATGCGTCTGCGGATTGTGCTTCTGCTGGTGAACCGGGTTCTCGACATAGAGTACCCCGCCCTTGTGCAGCGGCATGGCATTCGGCTTCAGCACAACCACGCAAACCTTCCCGGCATCCTGAACCTTCGTGACGATTGCCGCGCATTCGGATTCCGGGTCGTCTTTGCGTCCGTGGTTATACCACACAACCGGGGTGCCGATGGGAGGAGTTGGGTAAGGATTTTTCTGAGTCTCCTTCAGCATTTCAAGCTGCTGCCGGTAGGGTTGAAGGATATTCTGGTCAGCCATCGTGCAAAGCTCCTGGTCCTAAGTGAACAAAATCCTCTTTTTCCTCGGCAAACTTGCGAAGTAAGTTTACCGCCTTCTGGTAGATCCTGCTACCAGTTGATCGCCCGATAGAGGGATCGATATACGCTGATCCCTGCATCATAAGTGGATACAGATAGGTGCATCCGTACTCAAGTGCAGCCATGCAGTCGTGGATTCTGGGGTTGGCTGGCTGGTCTAGGATAACCTCGCCGTCCCTCTGTTCGAGCACTTTTTTCTTGTAGGTCGTGAACTCTTTCCTGGTTTCTGGGCAAGTCTCCTCGACCACAATCAGGGCAGGGCACTGGCTATCCGTCTGAATTGTCAGCATGTCGCGGACTGTTCGGTAGCGTTGACTAGGTACGTTGCAGCCTGGGATGAAGCCGTGTCCGCTAGATCGTGCGTGAAGTTTCACCCGCCTGAACTCTTTCTCGTAAGCCTCAAACGCTGTGTCGTCGCGACCGATCGCAGTCTGCCGGCCTGCCTGCTGGTCCATGATGAACGCTTCGTAATGCTCTCCGCTGCACTTCCTGGCTAGCTCCTCGGCAAGCATCTTGGCAGAGAACTTCTTGACAACCAGTTCCCATTCGACGATCGCCATGTTGCCGTAGAGGATCTTGTCTTCCTCGTTCGGTGGCACCACGAAACTGAGCACTGCCGTCCTGGTGTTGGAAGGGTCGATCGCAAGGTATCGCGTCCACGTTCGCGGCAGTCTGCCGGATGTCTTCCATAACTCGTACAGCTTGGCGAAGGTAGGTGAAAAGCTATCTGACTTCACTGCCTTCTGCTGAATGTAGTGATTGTCGATGTTGATGGTATACATCGAATAGGTGTCGGTCATAAGATCGCCGTAGTTTCGTCGGGCGATTTCTTCGGCACTCTCCATACGACCGAGAGATTCCTTCTTGCCTTTCTCGGTGATGTATGGGTTCTCCGTCATGGCCAAACGGAAGGCTCGGATCTGCGAGTTGTCGTCCTCCTGTGCAGCCTCGGCACGATCGAGCAGTTTGACCAGTGCGTCGTTCTGATTGTGCGGCCACACCGACCAGAGGAACCAGCCCTCCTCGTCAGTGAGTCGGTCCTGCCATTCTTTCAGGTGCCTGGGGAACCGGATGTCTTCGTCGATCCATATTCCGCTGATCGCATCCCCTTGCTTTGGATGCAATGCGCTCGACGGATAGGCGCAGATAACCGCACCGTTCACAAGTCGAACCGTAGAGAAAACATTCTGCCTCTTGTCTTCCCATGCCCAAGAGTCTTCGACAATCATTCTCTTTGGAATGACTGGCTCGGTGGGTCGTGAGTCCTTGTATCTTGCGGCGTCCTTGGGATCGGCCCGGTTATACATTCGCCAATCACCAGTCACCTCGTCCTGGATGCACCGCATCTGACCGCCCATGCCCGGCTCAAAGAGTAGGCGGTGAATCGTTTGCCCGATATGATCCGTCTCCCACCCGATGATCCAATAGATTCGCGGGTGGTTTGTGCTGGCGACCGGCCAGCGTGAAGGGATTTGGTTTCCGGTGCTGTCGAAGATTGGCAGACCCGTAACCCTGGAGCCGAAGATTGCAGCGGCAGCGACGGATTTCCCCGATCGCTTACCACCACGGATAACGATTTCCGAACAGTGTGTCCGGTGAATCTCTGCCTGCTGTGGGCTCGGCCTGTAGAGTCGGAGGAACTCGCGTTGCCGTCGATCAAGCTCAGCCTTCAGTTGTGTGATTCGTTCGGCCACTGCGTAGCTCCTCCTTGATTCGGGCGATAACTTCCTCTCGCGCGTTGTATGGTAGCTCGGCTTCAGTGTGAACGATCACAGAACTTGTATCTACTGGTAGTGCGTCGATGGCGATGCTGACTCCCTTGTCGGCCATCATCTGTTGAACGACCGCCGCCTTGGATGGGTCAGACAGAATCTCAACGATGGTCTTCATCTGCTCTCGTCGCATCTCTGCTTCGATCTGCTCGATGGTCATATCGTTGACTCGGACTTTCTCCTTGTGCTGTTCCTGGTGCAATTGCAATCGCATCAGGTTGGTCATAATCATAGCGGTTTGATAGGGCACCTTGTCTCTGGTCAACTGATTGTCGATCACCTGCCAGATGGTTCGAGCGAATCCCTTGGCCCCGCCGAACTGCTCGTAGACTTCGGTGAGGACTTCCGAAAGTGCTGGCGTCTCTGCCTTCTCGGATAGCTCTCGAAGCAGTCTGGTGGCCTCGTCTTCGCTTAGCTTCCTCTGCTCAACAAGAGCCTGCTCCTGCTGGTCTGCCTGTCGGCAGGCATAGCAGGTATCCCCGTCAGGCTGTGGAGAAGGCCCGTCAAATAGGGCCGACTCCATTAGCTCGCTGCACTTCACGCAATAGCGTTTGGTCATTGGTCACACAATAATGCCGTAGTATCCGATGCCATCCTCGACCGCTTCAATCAGGTGCCCGAACTCGCCGCCGTTAGCGATATGCTCGAACTCCTCATGGTACTCAGCCCCAAGGACAAGCATACCTCCGGTCTTTACCTTAGACGCGAAGTACCGAATGACGTTCATTTCTGCCTTGCCCACAATCTGATGGACGATCAGGATGTCCAAGTCCTTGTCGGGCATTTCCTGAAACGCTTCAGCCACTCCGTTTGGCTCGTCAACCTTCACGGTGCGTATGGACTGCGACTTGGAAAGCAGATTGACTGCCGCCTCTTGCGAGTTGGTTCGCATGGAGAAAGGCTCGATGTTCGTGAGCAACCGGCAAGCCTCGAAGAAGTCTCGGCCATCGTCGAAAGATAGCTCAAGAATCCTCAGCTTGTCCTGTCTCTGCGTCAGTGAACGATACTGCTCGATGCAGTACATCAATCGCTCACCCCCGTTGTCGGATTCGACTTCGGTAGAGTCTTTGGTTTCCAGTGAATCTTCACCGGAGAACTCAGCGTTGGCCTTGCCGTCAATCTCTGGATCGTAGAAGTCCAGCATCAGCGTCTCGTCGCCTGCTGAAATGTTGGCTTTCACCGCTTCGCGAAACACTTGGCTGATAGCTTCGACTGGAATGACGGTCGGCCTGCCTACCAGTTTTGGCTTGTAGTGTCCGGCCCATGCGTCCCAGTTGCAGAACACGATTGGCTGCTTGTGCTTGACCAGTCCCGCCAGTTGGATTTCGCGGGTGTTCGTAACGTCTTCGGTGCTGGCCTTGCGTGTCTGCTCTGGATCGGTGTACTCGTAGAAGAACCACGACTCCAGGTTGATTAGCTCCTCGGCTCGGTCGAGAGATAGCTTGCCCTGCCGATACTCCTCCAGGATTTCGCGATTGTTCTGCTGCCTCACCGGCATCAGGTCGAAAGCTGAAGTCGAGTAAAGGATAACGCCAGTTGGTCCCGCTGCGATTGGCTTGATACCCCGCATGGTCGCAGCGTGGTCGCGAGAATAGGGAACGATCGCAGGTCGGATCTCTGCCCCCTGCTCGTTCGTCGAGAAGTAAAAGACGTAGACGTTTTCCTCGCCGCCCCGAACGGGATCGGGTGGAGGTCCGCAGTACGGGGCACACACAACCGTCGGAATCCCTTTGACCAGTCGATCGTACAGGAAGTCGAACGACGTTGACCAGAACGGCTTGGCATCTGGATCGCGTCCATAATAGAGGTCCGGTACGTTGTCTGAATCCAGCATCAGGATAACGTCGAAGCCTTCGGCCTTTGCGTCTTTGACGATGCGGTTTCGTTCCATCGACAAGGGAATGTCGCCGTACTGGCGAATGGAAATCTTTCCGATTCGCGGGTCGTGGCTCATGGCTCTGGTGATTTTGGAGAGCCAAGTTGCGTGAGTGGGTAGGCACGTTGCCACCCCTCCATTGCCGCCGTATGTCAGGACTGCAACGAGAACATCAACCGTGGAGTGTTTCACGATTTCCCTCTGATGATTAGATCGCTTGCCGTTTTTAGAGCGTTCCGAACTTCTCGGATCGCCGACGACTGATCGGCACAGGCGTCAGTGTTTGCTAGGATCGCTTCGGCAGCGAGCTTGCAGCTTGCTCGGACTCGCTCCAGTCGATTCTTCTGGTCGGGCGTGAGCTTGTCGTAGCCAACCTTTGAGAACCAGTGATCCAGTTTGTGATCGTTGATAGCCAATGTTTGACTCCCATAAAAAACCCTCCCCGATTGTCGCCGGGGAGGGTAGTGATTATTCACCTGAGTTGCATCAGGTGTCAAGCATCAGATCGACAAGAACGTCGCCGTTGGTGTTGCCGCTCGTGGCCGCGCTCATGGCACGCCCGATGCGGTTAATCAGTCGGCGGTTCTGGGTTCCGTCGGTCGTTTGGGTGACGGTCACGGTCAGCCCGGTCCAAGGTGCGACTCGACCAGCGGTCGTCGCGCCGGAGGTAACTGCCGTCAACGCAACCAGAACATCATCCATCGCAATGACGGATGCGGTGGTGTCGAGGGCAATCTTGGCGAGGCATGGACCGCCACGGAACAGCCAGAACAGATCGCCCTTCACCACGCCAGACGAACCCAAGTCGGGATCGACGACGCCAGCGACCGCTTCGTCTGCGACGTTGCAGTACCCATCGACTCGACGCCCACGGAATCCGCTCTGCCACTTCACGACACGCTTTGGTAGTAGCGTTACGTCAGCGGTCGAGCGAACCAGAATGCAGCGGCGGGTGCGGCCCGATCGCCGACCGTCAGCAGCTTGCCCGGTCGCAGTCACGTTATCCGCGAACTCCATCCGGGTGCCTTCAATCGCAGCAGACTGCCCGTAGGCAGTAGCCGAGGGAACCTGTCCCCCAAAAAAAGTTTGCCCCTGCTTGGGCAAAACCGTCACGTTGCTCATGTCTTTTGTCCTCGAAACTGGTGTGAATGATGATTGAACTTCGCCGAAACGCTAGGCGTCAGGCGTAGTTGAAAATCTTGGCGATATGCTTTGGCTCGTACTTCACGTTGCCGTAGAAGCCGACGCCCCAGAGGTACGACCACAGAGAACGTGCGTCTTTGTCTGGGCCTTCCATCCACAGCAGTTGTGGGCACAGACTGCAAATCGTGACGTAGGCAAGGTTCATTGCGTACCCGGTATTGACTGGACAGTCAAAGTCGGAGTAGATCGCACACCCGTCCTGGTTCAAGGTCTGCCCGAACCCAAGATCGCTTGCTTCCTTGTGGGGAACCATGATGCGGGTCTTGGTTTCCTGGGCGTTCTTGTAACCCTGGAACAGATTGCTAGCCAAGCCGAAGTATTGCGGCATCCCGTCTTCGCCCCCGGTGGTGGTGAGCCAAGTTATCGTCTGGGAAACGACGCGCCAAGCGTTGTCCTCCCAAGCGGTCGAGCTTGTTCCCCACCCAGAAGACGACCAGTTCACCAACTTCGGTGAAAGATAATCGTACTCCGAGTCGCCCTGTCCATCCGGCCAGTCCGTCGCCAATGCGGCGTTGGGCTTGGTCGAAAGGTTCGAGGACCATGAACCGCCTGCCGCACCGGGCTGGGTGCTCAGTGCAGTGAGCCCGTAGGTGTCGCTTGGCAGGGCGATTCGGTCGGCGGCAGTCGTGGTACCGGAACCCGAAAAGGTATCCATCCCGTGAATCGCCGACTCCCGGCCTGCTGCCTCGCCGTCTCGATACAGTTCGGCTCCGAAGGTGTTGGTGACTGCCTTTTGAAGTCGATTGTTCTTGGTCTGGAACAAGCTGATAAGAGCTTCGTCGCCCTTGTTCATTTCCTGCTGCTTACGCGACATGGTGTCGGTCGCGGAGTACCCACGCCAGTCGATCGCAAGCTGCTTGAAGGCATCGTGATTCGAGAAGTCCACCACGCCACCATCAGCTTGAGTCTGAACGGGAGGCTGGGAATACTCCACTTGCCACCGCAATTCGGTACCGGAATGATTTGTCTCGATCCGGCCTCGCTTCTGAAGCATTGCAAGCAATAGTCGCTTGCGAATCGTCAGATCCGACGCGCCCTTCATAAATTTGGGGCGTGTCGAATTTACAATTCCAATCCATTCGTCAGCCATACCTAGCTCCTTGATCGTCTAAAGTCGTTGACGAACATATTGCTTAGTTCGCCGTCTGTCACCATAACGCTGCCCTCCGGGGGAACCTGAACCCCTGGTGCCTGGGCGTTTGGAGCATGGCTGGCTCTGGTCAGGGCGGAACCCAGAAAACTCTGGCCTCCCTGGCTGGCTGCGGGATTCGCAGCCTGTTGTGCTGGTGCTGCCTGCTGCACTGGTGGCGCAGCCTGGGCACCTGCTACTCTCGTTGCAAGTCCCGTCGAGCGAAGTGCAATGTTGAGCCTCGTCTGAGGATCTTGCACACCCGCTTGCTGTAGGGATTGCAGTTCTTGAAACAGTAGATTGCCTTCGTCGGACCACGATCGGTTGCCGAACGGGTCAGTCTTGTAGAGCCACCCTGAGTTCTGTGCCTCAAAGGTGTCGATCGCATTGGCGACCTTCTGTTGGCTGAACATTTGCTGAACTTCGCGGCGAACGTCTTCCTGCCACTGCCGACGTAGCGGTTCTTGCAAGGCAGAGTAGAAGTATTCGAGCGGGTTCTGCCGTCCGAGTTGCTGCCACTGAGAAAGCTGCGCAGCCCTGGCCTGATTCATCTGGGCGACGATAGAAGACGTAGCCACTTCGTAGCCGGGCGACGGCTGGTACAGTCCGGTGTCTGGGTCTTGCTGGACAACGCCACGCTGGATGGCCAAGTCCCACTCGCTGCTCCAGTCTGGGGCTCCCCACTTTTTCTTGAGGTACTCGGTTGGGCTCCACTCGTCGGCCTGCTGCGGCTGTGCTTGCGGGGCCTGCTGGGCCTGCTGTTGCTGGGCTAGGTAGCTTTGGATTTCGTTGGCGTAGGGTGCGATCTGCCGGGCGTAATCGGCGTAGGGTCGCTGCCGCTGGAGTTCCTGGATGGCGGCTTCGGCGATCTGTTGCGGCGTGAGATTGCCGTCAACATTCATGCCGATCGATCGGGCCTGATCGTAGAGGCCAGAGTAGTCGGGCTCTGGCTGGACAGAGGAGGCCGGAACCGCTGGTGCCGGGGGAGTAGGTTCGGATGGCGGCGTAGTTGGGATTGCATCCGTTCCCGCGCTGGCCATCGCGTCCGTGAACGCCGAGCCTACTTCCCCCTCGTCCAGTGAATCCTGATCGTCGATGCTCATGCCTTGCCCTCTTTGCGTGTCTGGTAAACCTTCACCGAAAAGAGTATCTGAAAACGCAAGAGGAGGGGAGCTATTGACTGGCTACGGGATAGCGTGTAACGTGATAAGATAACATGAGATAGTCACACGGAGAGGCAAGCATGGAATCGGACAGGCAGGGACAGGACGAACTTCTGTTGCTTTCGGATCTGGCAAAGAGGATTCCGTATCGTCCGAGTTACAAAACCGTGTGGCGTTGGGCATCGCATGGCATGACCAGGAACGGAGTCACTGTCAAGTTGTCAGTGGTTACGCTCCCATCGGGCAAAGCCTCGACGATGGCGAAGTATCAGGAGTTTCTGGCGGAACTTAGTAGGGCAGAGGAGACAAGAGAATGAGTACGGCATACGGGTACGCGCGTATCAGTCACCACGATGGGTTCAAGGAGGGTGACTCGATCAACTCGCAGAAGATGCGAATTGAAGGCTACTACAAGATGATGCTGGAGGCATCTGGCGTCACGTTCGGAGGCGTCCACACCGACGGCAAGAACTGCTCGGCAAGTAAGGTGAACTTTTACCAGCGTCCCGCTGGCAAGGCTCTCGTTGCAATCATGCAACCAGGGGATCACTTCATCATCGACAAGCTGGATCGACTCTGGCGTAGCCTCGAAGACTTCTGCCGACTGATGCGGTGGTTTAAGTCGCAGAGAATCCAGGTGCATATCGTTGACATGCGGGGCTGCTCGGTGCAGATGGGCACCCCGATGGGTGACTTCATGTTGCAGATGATGGTGTCGATCGCCCAGCTTGAAGCGTCGATGATTTCCTCGCGTACCAAGCAGGCACTCGAAGCGAAGCGAAAGGCAGGCGTCGAGCCCCAGGCGTTCCGTGGATGGGGGCCGTTCGGCATCGACGTTACCGGCAAGAAGGGCGATAGGAAACTGCACTGGAACTGGGAGAAGCGGAAGATCGCACGCGACCTAATAGACTGGTGGTTTTCAGACTATCGAACCGCCAAAGAGATTGACGATCGCTGCTTCCAGTATGTCCACCTGCTGGAGTCTCGGCAGCGTGGCATGTCCAAGTTTACCTTCGGCAATGGCTTCCGAAGATTGATGAAGCCTGAGCTAACTTTCCAGATCATGCGGATCGAAGACCCGAACCAACTCCGCAACCCGAAAGAGTACAACGATTTTATGACGATCGGCGAAGGCATGTCCTGTGCTCGGCCTGACCTTGCGAGGGCAATGCTACAATCGACAAGCCGCGAAGAAGCGTTGTTGATTGCGTCCCGTCGCAAGATCAAGCGTCGAGCAAAGAAGGCAGATGAACCGTCGCCGCTGGCGTTCTAGCAGGTGGCACCTGCCAGCCTATTCCTACCGCAGATGGCGTTGAACTTGTCGAGCAAGTCTTGACGCCGGAACGTCAGGTGCAGGTTGCCGTTGCCGAATCGCTTCCACTCAAAGTAGTCAGTCGTTCCGCAAGACTGATCGCGACGAACTGCATCGGATATTTCGCACCGATACCCCTTGCATACCCCTTTGCCGTCAAGCATCGACATGATGTTCGACAGTGCTACAAGGTGCCTTTCAATATCTGATGTCATCCAACTGTAGTTGCCAGAATACTTGATTAGCTTTCGCTCTAGCTTGCCAGAGTCAACAGACTTTTGGTTAGTCTTGTATGCCGATCTTCGATACGGCTTCCAGTAGTCGTACTCCTCCCGGATGGCCTCCTCTAAGAAGTCTTGCGTACTCTGTGCCATGCCTGCAATCGTATCCATGATCGTCTCTGGCGTGATGTCGGGTAGCTGCGCCGCTGCCCACTCGTATTTGTCTGAGTACAATAGCGTGCTTAGTTCCTCCGATCGCTTGCTACTCATTACCTTGTGGATGTTCAGCTTGTCAATCAGTCCTGTCCACACTTGCAACTTGGCCCTAGCGACAAGGACATCGGTGTCCTTCGTGCCGACTTTCCAGTAGCCGAAAACATAGTCAGGCGGATCAACCCTGATCGAAGTGTTTTCGATCTGCTTGTTCAGGTCAGCGTATGCCTGCTGCAATTCGTTTGCCGCACGCTCGATGCGTTCCTTCGCTGCCTGAAATGCCGTGGCAATCTGGCCTGCCGTGGTGTACTCAATGACGCCCGTTTCTTCAGTGACCATATCTGTTTCTCCGGTGAACGTAAACGAAACTTGCCTGACTAAACTGCTTGACTATTCGTCTGGCGAAACGTCGGCCTCCTCACTTGGCGTTTTCCTTGGCCCACTCAATGATCCTCCTCCTGGCCGACGCGCTCAAACAATTGCAATTCGTGAAGCAGCCTGCAACCCGATCCCACACCCTGATCTCGTTATCTGCCAGATCGACGCGGAACCTGTGATTTCGTGCGCTCTCACTGCTAAATGCCTTGGCTTTCACAACGACTTCGATTTTTGCCATGATCCGTTCTCCTGTTGTTCGTCGTAAACTGATTGCCTGATCCTCGTTCACGCTCATAATCCCTTGCACAATAACTATGAATCGTTGCGAATTGCAACGCACCAAAACTATAGGGCTGCCAAGGGCAAAACTCACACGCTAGCCAATCTCGGAACTTGTACAAATGCGACTTGTTGTCGCTTATCGCTTCGCGATAAATCGGAATAACTTTGATGATCTTAACTTCACGCTCTGTCACACCGTAGGCTCTGGACATCAACTTCTTGACGTACTTGGATGCTGCCTTGGCGTCTATGTATGGGCAACTGTCAAAAATTGCTCGCTCTCTTCCGCCAATCGAAAATCGAACGTCAACGCATCCAACAGTGCCTGCTTTTTCGTACCAATTGCCGCTCATCACACAGCCGCCCCTTTCGGGGCGGCCTCCTTAACGTAAACTCAGGAACCGGGGCCAACAACCCATTCTGGAAAGACTTCTTCGTATGCCGTAAGCAAACCCATGTCGATCAAGTAGTCAGTGGCTAGCTCGATCGCTTCGTCCCTGGTGACAGATCCGCCAAGGTAATCATTAACTGCGACGAACACTGGCCGGAAGTCGTAGCCCTCCAGCAATCGCCAGCCGATAAGCCAGGACAATTCGGTCGGCTTAGCGTACTGGTCCTTGCCAGTCTCCCTTCCGTTGAGAGCGTTGTCAACGACATGCTTGACGTTCAGCAATGCTTTGCTCCTATCCATAGCTATTCTCCGATGAACTGTGGTGAACCGTAACGGAACTGGCTAGACCATCGGGTAGCCCATCGGGTAGCCGGAGATTGCGGACAGCATACAGGCGAAGCGCTCGGCATGACTCTGAACATCAAAATGCCTAGCATTGTAAAGATCGTAAAAACTTGGTTTGCAATCCGACGAATGAACAAAGCCAACTCTCCACACTTCAGACTTTTTATCAATCTTTACAGACCATGTATCGCTATTGCGGTTGTACGCTTCAGTGGTAATCCACTCTGCGTAGTGCTTGGCGGCCTGCAATCCCCATGCGCTGTGAAAAACTACTTCAAACGTATCCATGATGATACCATCGGAAAAGCCGCCAGTCCGGTAGCCCCAATGCTTCACTACTGCTTTGGCAATGTAGTCGATCAACTCGTCTTGATCGTCGGATACGTTGACATAGCAGTTGTCTTCAGTCAGTGAACACATTGCGCAGACAATCCCGTAGCGGTAGTTCTTCGACATCAGATACACGGCAATGTCATGCGGTGCTTGGCTTGGGCACTGGCTTACTAGCTCGGCAACCTCGGCACGAATTGCTTCGACTGTTGGCTTGGTGGACATGGTTGTTTTCTCCGGTGAATGTAAACGAAACTTGCCTGATGTCTGGGCTGGAATAAATAATTACCAGCCCTCCGCAATCCATTCTGCGTAAGTTGTGTTGGCCTTGTCTTTGGTTTCTGCGATGCAGAACGCCGCATCGAAATGCGAAGATGCCAGCTTCATAGCAAGCTCAGCGTCGTGCCTGGATTCAAAGACAGCCAAGTCGAGCCCTGTATTTTCTGCCGTCGTTACCACCTTGTAGTTGCTTTTGCTTGCCATCACCGCTCTCCTGTTGTATTGCAATCAATCAAACAAGATCGGCGAATACAAGCCCTTCCCACTCCTCAGCCGTCACCCAACGGAACCCTTCCGGTAGATTGTCCGGGTCGATGTCGCTCTTGCTGAATCCAGCGGGACCAGCCACCGCCCACAACTCGCTGGACTGTGGATCAAGATCGTAAACGGTCAAACCGTCTTTGGTTGTCAATGCTGGCTTGTTAGGCATGGTTGTTTTCTCCGGTGAACGTGAATGAAACTGAAAATGCTGTCGGTCTGGCGTCAACTGCTGACGCTAGACTTTTCTAGGCGATAGTTTTTCTAAGCGATAGGTAGCATCGCTGTTGAAGTAGCGATGGATGCAATGCTCAGGCCACCGGACTTCGTAAACATCGCGACCACGCTGGTAAATGTATTCGTCTGCAATCTCGTCAACTGTACCGTAGGGATCTTCGTGGTCTTCTTCTTCAAGCACTTTGGCAGCAGCCATTGCGGTAGACATGCCGGGAATTTCTATGTCCATGATTTCCCACCACTGTTGCATGGTCACGCATTGAATTTGCATGAGGGATACGATGACTGACAGCGTGTGATATTCCGTCTGTGGTTTCTTCTTCATCTGAAAATCTCCGGTGAACTGCGAATCGAAAGCCCTCTCTAACCAATTCTCGGAACGACGGCGAACAAACGTCGCCCCTTACTGTGCGATCCAAACGTACAGTGCAATGAGTAGCAAGACACCTATTGGACCAAGGCAACCATACGCTGCTACTGCCCCGATGTCATCGTCGTCATTCATCCAGCTTTCATTCTTCATCGTTGAATACCTCCGGTGTACCAGTAACCATGACTCCCATCTTGCAAAACAATTCGCCAAATGGAGTTTCCGTAGTGACGATTTCGGCGGTGCTCGTTGACGCAAGTACCGCCTGCAAGTTTTGTTCGGTTAGCAACCCAGTCTGGGTGTAGACCCACTTGGGATGCCGAATCCCCTTGCCCTGCATGACCTCGACAATCTCCATCGAGTCATGCCTGCGAATGAACATGCGAATGTCAGTCTTTGCCTTGCGTTTCTTCGTCATCTGGGGGCACCTTTGTTGCCAGTGAAGCGAAGCAGTAGAACGCTTGACCGCCAAGCATCCCAAGCCCGAAGGCTTTGAACAGTTCCGAGTCGATGCCAATACCAAGTCCCAGCATCAGCATCCCACCAATCAGGCAGATGATTAGGGCCATTCGACAATCCCCAGTGGTTCAAGATCGTAGTAATTATTGACGCATCGCAAGCCGAAAAGGATCGGCTTGTTCTTGCGTATCGCGTCTTTGAACAGCTCTCTTTCGTGGACTTTCGACGGCGCAACTGCAACGTCAATAACGTCCATCAACCCATCGTGCAGGTCGCTTCCGAAATTGCAGTCGGCTAGCGTGCCTTCGATATGGACATCCAAGCATTCTGGAGGCAGGGACGGGTCGCGTCTGATAGACACAACCCGAACTCCCTGCTCGATAAGATACTTTGGCATACTACCGCTAGCTCTGGCTTCTTCTGGAATCGATTCGTCGTACCGAAGAAACTTTCCCATTGCTGCTGCCCCCTAGATACTGCTGAGGATTTCTTCAACTCCCTCGCCGCCATTGGCAAGGGAATTATACACCCACACCTGATCGGAAACCTTGGCCGCTTCGCCTTCTGCGTCATTGATAACGACAGTCAGTAGCTTGACCTGCTTGGCATGCTTCCATGCGGTGAAGCTGGCTTGCTGCTCTGGCTTGATCTTGCACTTGGCGTCAGTGATGCAGACTGCATCTGTCTTGCCGACCGGGCAACCGTAGCTATCCCACTGGGCAGGTAGCTTGTCGATCGGGATGCACAAGTCAGTAGCACCCCTGCCGAAGTGCTCGACCCACTCAAGCACTTGGTTCATGCGATCACTACCGGGCGGCACGATCAGAGCGTTGAGCGTGTAGCCATCGTAACCGATCAGACAGCACCATCGTCGCTGCTGGGTAGCCACCCAGTACAGAGACAGGGCGAACGCCTTAGCGTGGTAGATATTGCCGTTCTGATTCATCGAACCAGTCTCGTCAACGATCACGACAATCGGACCCTTGCCTACCTGCTCGATGCCGTTGTACTCACGGCACTGAGCGGTACGCTCGACGATCCGCAGCATTGCAGCATCGGCAAGCCGATCATCTGCAAGCTGGCACAACTCGGCAGGCATGAGACGGGATACGATACCGTCTTGAGTCACACCGACAGTCTCGTCAACACCGACAGGAACCTTGCGACGTTGAGCACTGGCGGCGACTCGGCGATAGCGACCGGCAAGAGCCATCACCTGCTTCAGCATGGTGCTATTGCGGACCTTGGCAAACAACTGGCCAAGCGTTTCCTGGCTGACGTTTGCAGGCTGGCCTGGATCGCCACCGAAACCCCGAATCATATCGCTGCACTGGTCGTACTCCTCGACCTGCTGCTGTGCCTGCTGTGCAGCGCGGATCGCCTGGATACTGACGGCAAGCTGCCCCTTCTCGGTCTTCAAGTCATCTTCGTCAACCTTGTCGCAGGTTGCGACGAATCCCTTGCTGAACTGAGTAGCGGCAATCTCGCTAGCGTTTTCGTCGCCAACAGTAAGGCCGCGAAGCTGCTGGAACTCCTCGGTCTGCATCAACTCACTAACGTACTGGGCAAGTAGCGGGTTGGTGCATTGGTCATTGACTTGCGGATCGTGCTCGAAAGCACTGGCACGAAAGTCGGTAGCCAACTGCTGGCCGTCGATGCGATTGGCAAGCACCTGCTGAAGCGGCTGGGAATCCTGAAACGTCTGCTCGCCACGACGTAGCGACCAGTCATCGTGACGGATCGCATGGGGCGTTGGTGCCGATGGCTGTCTGGTTGCAATCTCTGCAACTGGATCGTGGTCGGCGGCTCGATCGTTGAGAAGGTTGCGAATATCCATGAGTGAATCTCCGGTGAATGGTGATGAAACTTGACGCTGGCGGCGACTAGATCATGCGGAGTTTGATTTCCTTGATCTTGTCGGTGACGTACTGCAAAGCGGCGGGTGCCTTGCTGCCCTTGGTAGTACGCAACTGCGACTGAATCTCGGTCAGTCGCTTGATAGCGACGGTCACGCTGGCAATCTGGGTGAAGTCGATTGCATCTGCCGTCTGTTCGCACTCCGACAGCAGCGACATGACAACCGCATTGGCTGGGTTGGCGATACCGGCGACAACCTTAGCGGCAACCTTCTCATGCTCTGGGTCTTCCCATAGGCAATGCTGGAGGATTTCTAGGTGGTCTGGCTCGACTTCGCTAGCACCCTCTAGCCAAGCGTAAGCTGCGGCGGCGTTGACCGACTTGCGAATACGGCGTGAACCCAATCGGATACCCTCGGTGCGAACCTGCTTGATACACTCAAGCAAAGCATCCTCCGCATCTGGCGACCACTGCATTGCACCTGCCAACTGGATAGCATGGGTGATTTCTTGCAGGGTGATCGTCTCGGTAATGGTCACGCCGACATTGCCGAAGCAAAGCCGACGCAAACTGGCCTCGTTGGTGATGGGCTTAACCGTCTTGCGAAACATGAAGCGATCGAACAGCGCACCAAGGCCGTCCTGTGGTGCTGGCCATTCGTTGCTGGCTGCAACGCAAAGCAACAGTGGACAATCCATCGTGTCCTTGCCGTTGCGGAATCGCCGCTCGTTGAGAATCTTCAGCGTGGTGTTGAGGATTGCCGACGATGCCTTGAAGATTTCGTCAAGGAACGCAAGGCTAGCCTCTGGCAACATGCCCTCAGTCACACGGCGGTATTCGTCAGACTTCAGACCGACCAGGGAAACCGGACCAGTCGTTTCCTCTGGCGTGGTGAACTTGTTGAGAAGCAGGTCGAACTTGGGCGCATTGGCCCAAGCCATGAGTGAATCGAGCAGCATACTCTTGGCCTCGCCTGGACCGGAAACCAATATGGCGTGCTCCCTGCAAAGCAGGGCGGTCAGCACCATATTGACCTCAGCGTCTCGCTCGATCATGCCTGCAATCATGGCGTCTCGGAACGTGGTGAACTTGCTGTGAACGGACATGGGAAAATCTCCGGTGAAGTGTAGTGAAACGTAACCGAACTGGCTGAACTACTACGAAGCCGTTGCCTTCTTGGATCGCTTGGCCTCCTCCTGTGCAATCTCGATGCCGACAACCTTCTCGACATACTTTTCCTTGACCGACTCAAGCATCTGCTGGAGTCGTTCGTGTCCTTCGCTGATGCGGATGCTGTGGCCCTCGAAGGAAAGCACAAGCCGCTGATACTTCTCGAAAGCGTGCTGTCGAGTATCTGAGCGGGTGCTGTTGGTCATTTCCTCGATAGCCTGATTGAGTTCTCCGATGCGTCGTTCCATTTCTGCAAAGATGGCGTCGGAAACTTCCTGCGTTTCTCTGGCGTCTCCCTTGGGAACCAGGAATCGGTGAAGCCGACCTCCGACACACTGAAGGAACGTCTCGATCTTCTCAAGGAACCCAAGGTGCTGATCGGGAACGAAGTAGCAAACCCCCTTGTCTGGAATGATGGGAATGAGATCGGCGTGCTTGTCAAACAATCGCTGAATGATGCGGCTCAGGTCGGCTGCATTGCGGTGAACGAAAGCCTCGCTGAGCAGGTTGCTTGCAGTTGGCACGAAAGCAGGATTGTCGGGACACTCGATGCGACCATTGTTCGTATCGAGAAACACCGTCCACTCGTAATCGAACTCGATACGATCGCCGGACATTGCCTTCTTGGTGAACTGAAAGGACATGACGCCTTTCTCGTCGATAACCTTGTCAATCAAACGGTCCTGCTTGAGCGACTTGATTGCCCTGCCCCATGCCTGCTTGGCATTGAGTTCACCTGCTTCACTGGCTGGAAGCTGGGCAGCATCGAGAGCAGAGCGAACCGCTGAAACATTAGTTCCCTTTGACTTGACACGCCAAAGAACGATGTAACCGTGAACGCTGGACATAAAAACCTCCATCATGGATCGAAGAAAACCATCGCCCTCTACCCAATTCTCGGAACGGCGGCGAACAAACCCGCCGCTTTACTGCTTTGGTTCATGACCTGGATCTGGTGGCCACTTTCGACTGACATACAGTGTCTTTGGTGCAACAACCATAATATCGACAGTCTGACTACCTTCACGAATCCTACGGATCGTGACGATTGCATCGCCGATCCTGAAGGACTGGCCGATTTTGGTAGTCATACACAAACGACCATGCCCCTCTGGCTTGCTCTTGTCTGACATGATTTCCTCCTGAAGTTTGACAAACGAAAACCCAACTGCTAGACTTCCTCCGTGAAGATTACCCGACAAGTATCTCACTACACGGAGCATTCGCTATGCCGAAATGCGGAACGAAGAAAGGTGGCAAGGGTGGAAAGGGTGGCGGCTACTAGCCGAACCCCTCCAGCTTGCAAACCACGGACGCCGTAGCCTTAACTGGCTGCGGCGTTTTCGTTTCTAGTCACCCATACGCCCCATTGCTGGGGCGTTTCGCTAGAGTCTCACTAGCTCGTCAGTGGGCTTGCAACTGCTCTGCCACTGACTTGCCTTCTGGAATCAGCAGTTCCAGATTGTGCTGCTCGCAAACCTGCCGGATCATCTGGCCAGTGATTGCCAAGTGCGGTGCAGCGTAACGCAACTCCTCAAGCCGCCCTCTGTTGAATCGTTCGCAGTCTTGCAGCTTGGCACGATAGCCGCTGAAGCATTCCATCGTTCTCGACACCCATACAGTGCCGTCTGCCCAAACCTCACGCTTGACAGTCTGAGGGTAGATCACCAACGTGTACTGCTTCAGTTCCTTGTGATGGTACACGCTGCAATGGATCACTCGCCCTGGCGTCGTCGTTGCGTAATCCCAACTCATTGAGCGATCGGACATGAGAAATCTCCCTGAAGAACCTATCTGAAGTAAGCCGATTGACAATGCGACTGACGTTACAACCACGAACGCCAGTCATCAAAACATCTTTCTTGCCGGTGAAACCGCACTCCCAGATGGAGTAAGTGCCGTCACCTTCACGCTGGGACGTAAACCCCATTGCTCCTGCCCTCCTTCTCCCATTGACGATTCACGCCGTCCGTATAATCCAGCCATAGAATCAAAGCGCGGGACTGGCCAACCTCCTGCAATCTCTTGCCGTCGTAGTAAAGGGTCAGCAATGTTGACGAAGATCGGCAGCAGCCTTTTACACACGTTTGAACGTCTTGAAGCATGTGCGATCTGTCGGCAGTACCGAACAGATACGGCACTCGCACTCCCTTCGGTGGGAATACTGCATCATCGGCAGGGTGCATGAGAAACAGAAACGTGCCGGTGTTGCGGGTGAAGTGCAGGAACTTTCTGCCTGGATACATGGCAATCAACTCCTTGTCACTGACAAGCAGGTCATCCCTGTATGCCTCGACAAGTGGACTGCAACGCTTGACCAATTCATCGTAAACATTCATCGAAGTATCTCCATCATGGAATCGAAACGTCGGAAAGCCTCCACCCAATTCTCGGAACGACGGCGAACATCCGGGTCGCTTATACAAACACACCAGAATCAATCTGCTGCAAGCACTGACGAAAGTTGCAGTTGTTTTGAGTGAACAGGTCAACATAAGCATCAAGCTGTTGACCGTTCTCGATGCCTTCCAGCTTGGCAATCTCCATGAGCCGCTTGGCATAGGCAATGATCGTATCGCCGGTGAACTCCATCTCGATCTGTACTGCTCTGCTTAGCAGGGGATGGGCGTCGAACTTGTCGTCAAACAGCCGCTTCTGCCCCTTGTCAGTGCAGGTGAAAACCCAGCAGGCATTGCGAGCCGTCGAAGGCTCCTCCAGTACAGTCTGCAACTTGGAGACGGTCTTGGTATTCATGTTGTGCGCCTCGTTAATGAGGAAACACCACTGATTACCAAACAAGGGCCTCTTGCGTGATCGTTCATCGAACTCACGAACCATGTCCAATGACAGGTCAATAGCGTCGATTTCCTCTGTAGCCAAAGGGTCAGATACCAGACTGGCTACAATACGGGCAAGAGTAGTCTTGCCGGTCGCTGAAGGACCAGACAGCCACAGACAGCGCAGGGAATCCCTGCTCTGCAAGAACCTGATCTTCCTAACAGCAGCGTCCTGCCCCACAACGCCGTCTAAAGTGCCTGGGCGGTACTTCTCATACAAAGCAGTCATTGCTTTTCTCCTGGTGTAACCGAAACCGAATCTCCCCCTCCACCCAATTCTCGGAACGACGGCGAACAATCGGCACCGCTACAGTTGCGTCATGGTTTACTGAACTAGATATTGCCACCAACAGGGGGTCGGTTTCAGTGGTGACAAGTTGTCACCAGTTGCCATTACCAAGCAAATCGCACGCGCGCGTAGGGGTGGATTACAGGTCGGCGCGCACCGATCCTACGGATTTCTGTCTGGCGGCACATGGTAGGGTAACACCACACCCACGCTCTGAAATTCCGGAATCCGATTGCGCCTATCGGGGGCGGAATGGCGCTTTCCCAAGGGAAAATCGGGTTCCTCTACCTAATTCTCGGAATTTTGGCGAACAATCGAGCGCTTACAGTGTACGGGGGCGCGCTTCCTGGTGCTCGGCCTTCGAGCAGCCGACTGGACCTGGGATCGGCTGCTCAGCGTGAGTCGGCCTTCGAGCAGCCGACTGGACCTGGGATCGGCTGCTCAGCGTGAGTCGGCCTTCGAGCAGCCGACTGGACCTGGGATCGGCTGCTCAGCGTGAGTCGGCCTTCGAGCAGCCGACTGGACCTGGGCAAAAAAAAAGGCGCGCCGTTGTCGGCGCGCCTTCGTGGTTGTCAAATTGTCGGGGCGCTGGACTATTTGCGCGCCTTGATTGCACTGTCAATTTTCGCGCTCAGCCGCGCCTTGCGCTCCTCTGCGGTTTCGGGCTCCTCCTCTTGCGCTTCGCTCGCATGGTCGGCCATGATTTGCTGTGCTTTCTCGATGGCTTGCGCGCAACCATCAGCGTCTAATAAAGTCGCCTGCACAATCGCCTGGACCGCCTGGAGCGCGGGTTTCTGACGGGCATGCGCTAGGCTGATGGGAAACACGTTGCAACCAAAATAGGGGCGGTTGGTTTTCTTGTTCACCCCCTCGTAGGTCGTCACTTTCCATTGCCCAAACACGAATTCATCCTCGGGCGCGTCTACGGTCGTTGGTTCCGTGATTGCTAGCAACTTTTGAAGGGCGGAAAGCTGTTCGGTCTTCTTGTCGGTCGCCATAGTCTAAGATCCTCTCATAGGGAACAAAACACAAAACACAAAACACAAAACACAAAACGGTTAAAAGTCCGCTCGGATACGGGACAAGCAAACCTGAACCGCTCGGGGCGTCACACTGAGAATCTGCGCGGCTTCTTCGATACCTTGCGTAGCGACTACGGCAAGGCATGTTTGGAGTTGTTTATCGGTGAGAAGTGACGCCATTTCATCCACTAGCCTTTCGGCTCGTGCGGTACTCTCCTCGTCGGCTAGTAGGTACTGATGGCTGGGGCGAAGTCTTTCAGCGCGAAACTTGTCGCGACGAATCACTTCGTACCGATGTTTCCAGGCCATTTGAAGGAAACCCGATACGGTATCGGGCAAGGTAAAACTTGCCGATTCATAAAACGCCAGCCAGATATCCTGGCAAGCGTCGCATAGGTCAAACCAATCTCGCGATTTGGTTCGCTCGGCAATTTCTACGATGCGCTGGTATATGCTCTCCGTCAAAATGGATTCGTCGGTGTCGATCATCGTTGCACCTTCGCTTTCTGTTCAATCTCCTCCTGCAATCCGTGCCACTTGCAATAGTCATAGCCAAGCAAGCCTTCGCCGATAGCATGCGCTGCTGTCCACCATGCATCAATATAGCCGGCTTCAACAAATGACACCGGCTCGCCTACCGTGAAACAATCCCGCCGCGTTTCATGGCGGTGAATGCGCCAACTGCAAATTTCAACCAGTGCATCAAAAATTAGTTTCTTTTGCTCGTCACTAAAAGGCTCAACCATTCTTCGCTCCTCTCATAGGGTAAGGCTGCGGGCCGGTCGTCGGTCCGCTCTGGGGTATCATGCCGAATGTTAACCGGCGAGTCAACATCCCTCACCCAATTAACTCGGAACGATGGCGAACAATTCCCGATCGTCCCCATAGGCAAGAGGCTGTTTCGACCAACAAAATGCAAGGAATTAAAAATTTTGGGAAATGGTGGGATAGGGTGGAATTGGGGACTAGGAACGGGGTGGGGTTGGTCATTCAAGGGGACAAGCAAGGCCAAAATCGGGGACGATCGGCCCCTCCGTCGGAAGTCACAACCGGCTTCCCCCTGGTTTTCATTGGGTTTTCTGCGGTTTTCTGTACTGTTTGTCCACCTGGCACCGTACAAAATGCACCCACTAGGTGGGTGGCTGGCCCCCTGGCGGTCCCGCCTATATTCAGGTTCCCCCTCCAGAACTTTCGTAAAAAATCATTGATCTCCCCGTGTGGCGACTTGAATGAATTGCCGTGAAAATCGCGATTCGAGTTTACTGGTTTCTTGACACGCTTGTTTACATCGGTATGATTGGTGGTTGTTTGGCTGGTTTGTTGGTTGGTTGGCTGGTGGATTGGCGTGGGTCGGCGGTGGCGGGTTGTGGCGTTTTGTTGGATTTTTCTGGGAAAGCGGGGGATTGGCTATGGAATACGAAGTGGTTCAGGTAAAGGTGCCGAAGGGCATGATTCCAGCGGGATATGAATTGATTGTTTGCGAGCCTGATGTTAGGGACATCGTGCTAAGCGGATCTATTGCAGAGCATTCTGGATGCTTTCTGGTTGCCCGTCGCAAGATACTCAAGCCCGACTGGAATCCTCCGAAGCTGAAGAATGGCTGGTTGACGTGGGATGGTAAAGGTGGTTGGTGGTGGTGGTTTGCTGGGACACAGTATACCGACCAGTATGGTTGGGTTGATCCATCGACTGGAGGCGGCGGAGATGGCGAGGAGATTGGCGAAGTGATGGCAGAATTTCTTGGGTTCCCGGATTGCACTGGGTTTGACGAGCGGAATTGTATTTGGGAGGTGGGCAGATAGTTGCGTGAGCGTTGACTGGACTTTGTTGCTGGTGAACTGGAGGGTTAGTGATGGAAGAATACGAATACACGGAGCACTGGATGCAGCGGATTGTTGATAGGCTGGATCGGCTGATTGCGCTTGTCGAGGCGAAGGCGGTTGCGGATGTACTTATGAATGACGCCTGCATTCCTTCCGGTACCGTAGCCGACGAGCCAGCAAAGGTGGCAGAGCCGGAACATCCGGCAGGACCGAAGCCCGATCCGGGCGAAGGGTATCGGATCCTGAAAAAGGATCCGCCGGAGGATTTGCAGCCAGGGGATGAGCATGAGCTAGTGGCAGGTCAGTGGGTTGAATCGTTGTACGCACGCGCACGCGGAAAGCAGGTGCTAAGCATCTGGTATCGTCGCAAGATCGGGACACCACAGCCACCCGAGCCGGAATACCGTGAGCCGGTGCTGCCTGCTGATGCCGGGAAGGAATGCGAGTTCAGCAATGACAACGAGAATTGGCATCGCCGAAAGCTAGCGTACTGGATCAAGTCCGAATATGGCTTCGTCTGGTGGAGCGACTTTGGCGACCTATACAAATACGCTCGCATCCGTAAGGACGCCTAGTCAGGTAAACGATCACGGAGGTTGAGGCATGATCTGGTATTTGTTTTCAGCGTTCGGGTTGGTCCTGGCTGTTGTCTGGATGGGGTGGGCGGTCGCCGACAGTGCGTACCGTGTGTTCAAGGAAATCAACGAGAGGGAAGACAGGTGAGTGAGTTCATTGAATTGCAGTTGGCGGATGGTGCTGCCTGGGTTCGGGCAGACAAGATCGTCGCGGTCTTGCCGCACAAGTTTCGGTACATGGATGGCAGCGGGTATCGCGAAGCAAACGGAAGTATGTTGCTACTTCAACTGACCCCTGGCGAACTAATCGCCTTTGAGCGTCCGAGCGAAGTCCTGGCGAAGATCGCGGAGGCGACCAGTGCGAGTCAGTCTTGAGATACCTGACGGCCTGCTACCGGAGGAGGGAGTATCGGTAATCCTGGATGAGCTACAGCCCTGGGATTACTACCTGACCAAGACAGCCATCAGGCGCAACGGAGCCCTGCCAGATAACCAGATAAGGCCCATAGTCACCCTGGACAGCCAGTTGGGCTTTCGTGCTCCCAGCGGGGCGGAAATCGGGGTCTACGTCGACGTGCTGAAAATCGTTGACAAGTACGATCTACGTTCACCAAACAGTGAGTTTGACGACTCAGAGCTATACAAGGCCCGGTGGGTGACTGGCCAGCTTACGGCGACCTGGACGAAACACCTTCGTCCGGTGTACCAAATTCTGTGGGACGGAGAGTTCGTAACTAGCCCTGTTGCAAGGGTGAGGGAGTGAGGCAAGCATGACAACAAAAGAGAGTCTGGCAATCAAGGCTGGAGACAAGCTGGCATTCAGTTACCGTAGCATGGGTCCGTATGCTCGCTGGGATATTGTGGAGGTTGAGAAGGTCACGCCGACCGGGATCATCGTCATGGTGAACGGAATGAGGCTCAACCCGGACCTGACAGTTCGCGGCAGGCAGAGCCCTTTTTACTCGACTCCAAATCGAGGACAGCCCGTTACGAATAAGATCCTCGACGAGCTTGAAAGGGACCGGATCATTCGCGGCATCCGATCGAAAGTCGATCGTGCTGAGTGGGCCAAATACTCGACCGAGCAGCTTGCTACGATCCTCGCCGCCCTTGAGCGAGGCTGAGTTCCTGGTCAGCAAATGGAAAGGGCCGCTATCGTTTCACCTCGATAGCGGCCCTGATGAATCGGGAAGTCTCTCGCAAAGAACCCGGTTCACCCCGTCTCACTCTCTGTACGGTACGGCAAACCCTTCATCGAGAAGGTACTGATTGAGGCTTTCCTGCTTGCCGTCTGCATCGCCGAAGACTTCTACAAGATACCGCCCGAAGGAATCGGCCTGCTTCTTGGTCTTCAGCGTGCGTATCACCAAACCTGAGTGAGACTTCACCCATCTTCGTGTTGCTTCGGTCGCGGCGTCCCCGGCCTTCTTGGTAGATCCTTTGACTTCCGGGCAGTCCACGCCCAGGAGTCTTACCCTCTGCTCCGTGGTTGTGCGAAACCCCAGGTCGATCACCAAGTCCATCGTATCTCCATCGACGATGGAATCTACTTTGGCTGAGTAAACGAACTGGGGCTCGACTCTGGATTGCGAATAGACTGCGACAGAAAGCAGCGCGACGGCAAACCACCGGCTCACTTCTTCACCTCACTAGCGACACGAATCAAACTCTCAAGGGTGGAGTACCCAACATGCCGGAACCCGCTTCGGATCAGCGATATGTACGAACGAGACACGCCGATTCTCTTGCCGATTTCAGTCCCGGACATGAACGGAAGCAGGCTCTCGATCATTTCTCGGCATGAAGCGTAGACTTCTTCCTTGGCTTCTCTCTCAGCTTCGAGAACCTTGAGATACTTCGCCAGAGTCTTTCGGGCTCGCTTCGATGAATCGCCAAGGTCACTAGATGCCTTGCTTACTTCAACAAGTTGGGTGCTCATTTTTTCTTTGCAGGCTTCGACTTTCCAGCGACATTCAGCGCGATTGCGACTGCTTGCTTCTGGGGCTTGCCGGCCTTTATCTCCTTCTTGATGTTCGCCGAAATGACCTTCTGACTCGAACCCTTTTGCAGTGGCATTTTACCACCCTCCATGAGAAAGTAAACACGCTGCTCAACATAGGTGAACATTCACCAATCCCGCCTGCCGGATTTGAACCGGCAACTCCCAGCGTTGCCGCTGGTTGTGTTTCCTGCATACACCACGGCGGGAACTGACTACTCAACCGTCGGAGGCTTGGGCTTGTCGCCCCACCACGGATTCCATTCGGACGGCTTGCCCTCGATCCAGACGTCTTCGCCCGTCACCCATTCGGCCAGTCGCTCGCCAGGCTGAAAAAAACCCTCGATAGTACCCAGCACACCCACCACGCCCCAGAAAATTAGCCATGCCTCGATGACTAGCGTTCCTCGTCGATTTCTCTTGTCCACTCTCATCGTCTCAAACTCCTTGATGAAACCACAAAACCAAAACCAGTGGATCGGGCAGGAATCGCACCTGCAAGCTCTACCGAGTATTTTTGCTGGCCCATAGCCATTGACTAACGGCCCCCGTTCCGATCCGATTTGCCGTACTCTCCGGCTGTCACGCACGCCCTAGTCGGGCCGACGCTGCTAGTACGTTTCGCTCGTCCTTCTATCCTCGAACAGGATGTCAGTACGTCAATCGCTGCGTCCAGCGACCCTCTGACAACGGGCACCAATCTTTCAGATGCCAATGGATCGGGCAGGATTTACACCTGCTATGCTGTACTTCGTTAGTGGTATTCCGTAACAGCGTTGCACCACTTCCCAGCGTGTTCTTACCACGCCGCCGATCCAGTCTCCGCTAGGCGGCTGGTCCACCTTGACGGACTATTGACACCAAACGCTGTACCCGTAAAGCGTCGGTGATTCTATCCAACAGCAGCCTTCTTTACCGAGATTTGCTTTTTGCTTTTCCGTCAGATTGATCTGATCGTAATTGCCTTGCTCTCTCAGTTCTCGTTGCGAGTCAGAAAGTACGGCAAGCCACTTTTGTTTTTTCGTCAGCACGATCTCGCCTTCATTCATCACTTCCCAACCTCCACGCTCGATGGCGGCTCTGGAATTCTCTTCATAAATCGCCCACACACTTCACATTTGGGGGATCGTTCCCCAGTGCCGTGAACAGGGCAGCTTTCGTCTGGTTCTAATGCTAATTGGTAGCAGCAGCACTCATTAGATTTGCGGCAAACATGCGTTCGATCAATCTCCTGCATTAAAACGTCACTCACTTCCCCACCTCCCTATGCAATGGCGTCATGCAGACGCTGTTCTAAATGTAGTTTGCAATCGCGTCATGTCAGATGCTTTTAACATCGTCTTGTTTTTTGTATCGTAAATCTCGCCGCTGCGGAATACAGCGTACCTGTTGAAAGTGTTTTTTGCTCTGCTCGATAGGTGCTTGTGATACCCAAGCTGCCATAACACTCTACAGTTAAAGTGATGGCGAAATATGTAAGCTACGCTAAAAGGCGACGGATGGGAGTACCCAGTTACCAAAGATAGTTCTTTGTACTGAGGAGACTCGTGCTTCGCATCTAAGCAAGCAGCGTCAAACTCAATCAATTCTTCAATTAATGACAGGTCGTAATCCATCACTCCCCCTCCACGGCTGGCGGCTCTTGTGTCTTGTATAAGATGCCGTCCAAGATCCTTTTGACGTACCGATACTGCAACAACTCTTGCTCACATTCCTTTAGCTGGTCCACCATGACTTGAAGATCATGGGCGTCGACGTAGCCCGCGCGCTGCTTGATATCACAATGATGCTCCTCTATTTTCCGGCAGACGTGACGCATGCAACGTCGCACCCGCTCTAGCTCTTTTTCCAACTCCGATCTAGTCGCGTCCATCACTCACCTCCTTCTTTTACTGGCGGCTGGGAAAGTGGCATCCAGTGCGTCGGCGTTACTGGCGACCCGGTTGGCGCTGTCCAGCAGCCGCAAAACCAAGCCAAAGAAAACTGTTCGCTGTCCGAAAACACTAAGCACCACTCAGCGCCTGCCGGATGCTCTTTACTGGCAACCCGCCATCGCATTTCCGACGCTTCTCTTTTCAGCCGCTCGATTTCCTTCGCCTGCTCTTCACTGTTCGCAACTGCCGCGACAAGTTGGCTCAACAAATCAGAATTGACTAACATCACTCACCCCCCGTCAAGTAAACCGCCAAGATCAGCAAAAAAACCGCC
>Ga0315909_10000599_pt1 | contig 48624 bp, 50 predicted proteins | sample LakEriMetagenome_11_FD_203527 | JGI IMG/M metagenome (GOLD analysis project Ga0315909, IMG submission 203527) | Freshwater fungal communities from buoy surface, Lake Erie, Ohio, United States - Buoy 2 MA125 | ecosystem: Environmental > Aquatic > Freshwater > Lake | place: USA: Lake Erie, Ohio... | reverse complement strand
GCAGGCCGGCTGGATGGTGGACAAGCTGAAGGCGAGCGCCGTCGAGGCCGAACTGCTGACGCTGGAGGGAGCAGGCCACGGCTTCAAAGGCGCGGATGCTGAGAAGGCCGAGAAGGCGCTGCTGGCGTTCTTCGGCAAGCACCTGAAGCCCGCGGGACACTGACGGACAGAGCCAAGGCATTTTCAGGAAATAGGACTCGCGCCACGGTAAGCATGGGCCGTGGCTGAGGCGTGGCGGCGGGAAGAGTGCAAAGGCACGCGGCGGGTTCCGGTGGATGTTGCATCGCGCGCGAGCCGGGATTTTCCGGGTGCCGCGCACACCCCGCCGTTCCTCCGATGAAACCGAATCCCACGCATCGCAGCGCGCATTACGAGGAAATTGCTTCCGCGCCCGCCGCATCGGAAACCGTCAGAACGCGGACGAGCGTCGGAGAGTGAGGGGGGCTGCAGCCGTGACTCGCGGGCCGCTCGGTAGGCTTTTCGGCGGGTCCGGGAGGCGAATCATGGCAATTTCTTCAAGTCGTCCGCAGTCCAAGGCTGCGCGCGGCTTTTCACGGCTCGGCGGATGCGCGCGATAGTTGCGACCTCCACTCCAGCGGCTTCGTGGCCCCACTCGCGGCGGATGTAGGTGAGCACGCCGGCGATTTGCACGTCGGAGAGCGATTCGAGGGGCGGCATCTGCAGGTCGTAAGTGCGTTTGCCGACGGTCACTTTGCCGGCCATCCCGTGCAGGACGATGCGCGCAAGCCGTTCTTCCGAGCCGAGAACCCATTCGGAATCAAAAAGCGGCGGAGCCACTCCATCCACCCCGAAGCCGGTCGGCTGATGGCACGCGGCGCAGATGGTGGCGTAAAGTTCCCTGCCCTCGGCAAAGCGCCGCTGCTCGTCTGCGGTCAGTGGCGGCACAGTCGGTGGGGGAGCACCGGGCTTGCCGGGCCATGTGAAAACGGCGAGCGCAGCGGCGGCAGATTGGCTTTTCCCGGCGAGCGCGGTCAGCCGCGCCGGCTCCAGCGTGAGTTTCACAGGTCCCTTGACGCGTTTTTGGCTCTCGATGATACCGCCGAGCAACGCAGCCGAGACGCCCGGCGGTGTGGCTGGTGCGGTGATGACCGCGAGCAATTTCTCCACCCGCTCGCTGGTGCGTCCGGCGATGATTCCGCTGGCCAGGGCGGAGACAAGTTCGCGCTGGCCAGGTTTGGGGTTCGCCCAATTCTTGTCAGCGACGACGAATTCAAGCAGCGCCGTTTCACGCCCAATCACACCATCCGACGCCGCTGCGCGGAACATCGGATCTGTGTCGTGTGCGCGATAAATTTCCAGCGAGGCCTGCGCCGCACGCAGGTCGGCGACGGGCAGGAGCGTGAGGAGGAGTTGCATCTGCATGCGAGGATCTTTGTCGCTCACGAGGGCGAGAATGGCCGAGAGGAGCTTTTCATCGGGAGCCGGGCGGAGCAGTGGGTCGGCGAGCCGCACGACAGCGGCGCGCACGCCCACAGGAGCGGTCCCGAGCGCGGCCGTGAGCGTTGGCGCATCGAGCGCATCGAGTCCACGTAGTGTCCAGAGGGCGTGCAGCGCGCCGAAGCCAACGTCGCCTGCGGCAAGCTGTTTCAGAGCAGGCACGGCGGCGGCATCGGCGTGCTCGACGAGCAGGCGCTGCGCAGTGTCCCGCCACCAGCCGTTCGGGTGGGCGAGCGCTTTCACGAGGTCGGACGTGGCTGCCCTTCCGAGCGCCGGACGCGGGCCGGGTGCGGCGCTTTCATGAACGATGCGAAAGATGCGCCCGAGATGCAGCGGCTGCGCCAGTCCGCGCTGCGCGATCTGATCGCGCAAATACGCGGAGAGGAAGTTTCTGTGCTGCAAAATGCCGTGATGAAAATCGGCGATGTAGAGCGCGCCGTCGGGGCCGGTCGCGAGATTCACCGGGCGGAAGCGTTCGTCGGTCGAGACGAGAAAATCGACATCGGTATGCACGCTGGTGGCGGTCAGGCCCGGACCCTGTGCTGTGAGAACCTGTCGGGAAATGAGGTTGCCCGAGGGTTCGCAGACGAAGGCGTTGCCGCGAAACTCCGCCGGAAAGTGGTCGCCGCGATAAATGTGCGGCCCGCATGCGGCGGTGACGCTGGTCATTTTTCCGCTCGCGCCGACGTCGTTGTAGGCGCGGTTGATGCCTGCGGTGACGCGCCCGGGAAAGACTTGGCTTTTCGCGCTCACGCCGCCGCGCATGCTGCCGGGGAACACGTCGGCGAGGAGCATGACACTGTTGCCGTTGTAAAAGAGCCGCCCGAAATCGTCCTGCGCGAGGCCATACTGCCCGCGCTGCGGTGCGCCCTCGCGCACCCATTTCCCGCCACTCTGCCGGAAGCGCCACGGGAAGTGCGCGCCGTAGAACCAGTTGTCGAGCGCACGGAGCGTGCTGTTGGGATTGTATTCCGGGCCGCCGCGGGTGCCGTAGTCGGTGAAGATGGCGGTCTTCTCGTCGCACTTCCCGTCGCCGTCCGTGTCGCGGCAGAACCACAAGTTCGGCGGTTCGCCCACGAGCACACCGCCGTGTGCCAGCGCGACCGAGCGCGGAAGCACGAGGCCGTCGAGGAAGACGGTGCGCTTGTCGAATTTGCCGTCTCCGTCCGTGTCTTCGAGCACCACGATGTCGCCGCTTGGCTCGTTCTCGCCCTTGCCGTCTGGGTCGGGCATGTAACCGCGCATTTCAGCGACGTAGAGTCGCCCGTCGGGGTCGAAGGCCATCGCCACCGGGTTCTGCACGAGCGGCTCGCTGGCCACGAGTTCGATGCGAAAGCCGGGCGGCAGTCGGAACGACTTCACCGCATCCTCGCCCGTGAGCACGGGCGACGGCGGCACGTCCCATTTGAACTTCGGCTGCTGCTTCGCGAGATCGCCGCCCGGCGGTCCGGCGGAAAGCGAGGTCGCGAGCGCGGCGGAAAGCGCGACGAAAGCGGCGCAGCGTTTCATTTCACGAAGGCATCATACTGCGCCTGAGCTGCCTTGCGAAATGCCGCGCGCTGTTCGTCGGTCGGCTTCGCGCTGACACCCTCGGCCAGCTCGGTGAGGAAGCGGTATTTGAGCGTGAGCGTCTCGTCATTTTTCAGCGCCTTCGTGAAAAAGAAACCGAAGCGTCCGTAGTCGCGCCGTGAGAGTTCCTCGACGGGATTTGTCGGCGCGTTGAATTCCGAGGCGTGATACCAGCGGTCACCGATCGGAAAGGTGAAGCGCACCCATTTCATTTCCTTGCTCGCAACTTTTCTGCCCTGCCCGGCGAGGTCCGGCTCCCACACGTAAGTGGTGTCGCCTTTGCTCTTCTCCATGCTGGCCGACGCGCGGAAGTGGATGCCCGCGTGCTGAAGATCGCCGCCGAGCGTGAGGTCGCGCGCCGGTTTCAAAACGAACTGCGCATCCACCTGCGTGGTCTGCGCCGTGGGGCGCGATACGGTGAGCGTGCGTGTCTCGGTGAGCAGTAGATTGCTGCCCGCCGGGTCCTGCTTCCCGCCGCGCCACTCGATGGTCGCCACGAGGGTCGCGGAGTCTTTGCCGCCCTCGAGTTTTTCGAGCTTCACGAGCGTCATTTTTCCGCCGTTGTTGAAATGCCACAGGTCGAAGCTGCCGAGGTCGGAGACGATCTTGTTCCAGCCGATGAAGATGCCGCGATGGTGCGGATAGGTCTGCTTCTCGCTCCACTCGTTGAGGCCGTCGCCTTCCTCCCCCTGCACGCGGAGGTAGGGCTTCATCTGCCCATCGCCGTAGATCAGCCGCGCCCGCAGCACGCCATCCTGCGTGATGTCCACCTTGCGCCCCGGCAGATTGGGATTCGCGTCGTCCTTCACCGCCCAATCGGCGCGGGCCGAGGCGAGCACAGTGAGCAGGGTGAGGGGGAAAAGGAGAAATCTCATTGGTGGTGGGTGGAGGTTTGCCAGCGGGGGACAGCGGAATACTTCATCCGTCCGGTATGGAAAAGCAATCATATTGGCGACCGCGAGACGCGCTGAATTCGTCCGTTCGCGTGTTGCTCGCGATTGACTCCGGTGCCTGCCAGTTTCAAATCAAACGCTGATGCCATACTCCACGCACATCGAAAACCCGGACGTCATCCTGATCGGCAGCGGCGTCATGTCCGCAAATCTCGGGGCTTTGCTGAAGCGCCTTGATCCGCGCCTCACCATCCAGCTCTACGAGCTCACCGACGGGCTCGCGCAGGAAAGCTCGGACGGCTGGAACAATGCGGGCACGGGCCACGCGGGCATCTGCGAACTGAGCTACACGCCGAAGCGCGAAGCCGACGGTTCGGTGAACGTAAACAAGGTGATCGAGATTTTCGAGCAGTTCGAACACTCCAAGCAGTTCTGGAGCTACGCCGTCGCGAGCGGGATGGCGGAGCGGCCGAAGGACTTCATCAACCCTGTCCAGCACATCAGCTTTGTGCACGGCGACGAGCAGGTGGCCTTTTTGAAGGCCCGACACGCCGGGATGGCGGCGCACCATTTCTTCCGCGAGATGGAATACACCACCGACCGCGCGAAGATCGCAAGCTGGGCTCCGCTGCTCCTCGAAGGCCGCGGCAATGTGCCCATCGCCGCGACGAAGATGGATACGGGGACCGATGTGAACTTCGGCGAGATCTCCCGCAAGCTGCTCGGCTGGCTCGGCAAGCAGGAAGGCTGCGGGATCGCCTCGAACCATCGCGTGGTCGGACTGAAGAGAAGCGGCGCGGGTTGGGAAGTCCGCGCGAAGGATTTGGCGACGGGCGAGGTCCGCGTGAACCGCACGAAGTTTGTTTTCGTCGGCGCGGGCGGAGGCAGTCTGCCGCTGCTGCAAAAATCCGGCATCCCCGAAGCGAAGGGCCTCGGCGGTTTCCCTATCGGCGGGCAATGGCTCGTCTGCGACAATCCGGAGATCGTCGGCAAGCATCAGGCAAAGGTGTACGGTCAGGCGCTCGACGCCGCGCCGACGATGGCCGTGCCGCATCTCGACACGCGGATTCTCGATGGAAAAAAGACGCTGCTCTTCGGTCCGTTCGCCGCGTGGACGACGAAGTTTCTCCACAAGAAAGGGAGCATCACCGACCTGCCATTCTCCATCCGGCCCGACAATTTCTTCACGCTCATCAAGATCGGAATCCACAACCTGGATCTCGTCCGCTACCTCGTGCAGCAAGGCATGCAAAGCATGGCGGCCCGCATGAAGGTGCTGCACGTCTTCTATCCCGCGGCGCAGGCGAAGGATTGGAAATTGATTGATGCCGGCATCCGCGTCCAGGCCATCAAGAAGACCGACGGCGAGGCCGGCATCGTCCACTACGGCACCGAGGTGATCACCGATGCGAACCGCACGATTTCCGCACTGCTCGGAGCATCGCCCGGCGCGTCGGTCTCGGTGAATATCGTGCTCGAAGTGATCAAAAAATGCTTCCCGCAACTGCTCGCCAGCCCCGAGGGCCATGCGCGGATGAAGGAGATGATCCCGACTTACGACGAGGACATCAAGCTGCCCGAAAACGCTGCGCGTTTCCGCGAAGTCCAGCAGCGCGCCGACGAGATTCTGCAGCTCTCCTGATCGGGAACGCCAACTCCGCCGCCACGCGATCCATGAGCCGCGTCGCTTTTCAGATGAAGCTCAAGCCAGGCTTTGAAGCCGAGTATCAGCGCCGGCACGACGCCCACCCTACTGCACGGATTTCGCTTTCGCCCCCGCCGCACCGGGGACGGTCAGAACGCGGACGGGCGTCGGGGAGTGAGGGGGGCTGCTCGGTCCGCAGGAGATCCAGGTCGGCATCCTGAAGCGGCTGCGCGGCACGCCCATCGTCCGGCACGACGCGGAATTCGCCATACGCTACGCCCCGCATCCGCCCTACGAAATCCTCGCCACGCGCGACATCGCCTTCCCCGACATGCAGCGCATGAGGCGCTTCGCCCGCTACTGGGACATCGTGGCGAACAGCGGCCAATTTTCCACGACTTTGCCGATGCTTTGGGAGTGCGGAATGCGGAATGCAGAATGCGGAGTGGGCGAGACCGCGGAACACTCCGCACTCCGCACTCCACACTCCGCATTCGCGTCGTTCCTCCGCTTCAGCGACTGGCTCCACGCCACGCTGCGGCGTACGCACCAGATCGCCCTCCAGTCCGTCGCGGAGGGCCTCTTCGATTTCCTCACGGGAGAAAATGGCGCGGATCGCACGACCGTCGCCGCCGCGCTGGAAGCCGACTGGCGCCGCACCCCCGGCCGCGAAGCCCTGCAACTTCGCGGAATGCCCGCCGCCCCCGCGCCCCTGAAGCCCGCCGCCATCCGCACCGCCCGCAGGCAGGCAAGGCACACGCAGGCGGTGTGAGCAAAAATCCCAAGCGGTAAAAATGACAAGCAAACAACGGCTATCGTTAACGAAAGCGTTTCGCTCGCCAGAAGAGGTAGAACGGATTTTCTTTCATCTCTTCAAGTTTGGTCCGGTACGCACTGTATTCCTTTCCTATCAAACCCACGCCGCCAGCACCAAGGAGGCCAGTGATTAGACCTGTTGCGCCTCCAGTCATGATAGCACTAAGGGCCAGGCCGACGGAGCCAACAATTGCTCCACCAATTGAGTATTTATGAGAGGCGGCGACTTTTTTGAAGCTGCGCTCCAATGTTTCAAGTTCAGGATCGATGACGTCTCTTCGGAATTCAACAATCGTATTCGGTTCAGATTTAGGGTGCTGCGTAAGAGCCTTTTGAATACCGCGGCGTAGGTTTAGGATGGTGTCTGCCGCGTCGTCTAAGATTAAGACTAAGTCTGAAAAAGGAATACCGCGCAAATATGGAATAGCTAAGTCAAACGGAACCGAACCGTCGGTCTCCACTTTTATCGGAAGCTCACCGAGTGACTGAGATTCACCGCTCACAATCCAAGTATTATCGTCAGCATCGGGTTCTACATCGAGGCCTTCCCAATGATTCTCGCCCATTCGTATCAAGGCGACTCGTTTGGGACGGATGAAGAGCCTTCCCCGTTTAATCAACGGGAGGCATTGTTTGTAGAACGCGATATGTTGTTTTTCTGCAGGTTGAACAATGCCAACGCAAAATTCCGTTTTTGCGGGGTCTATCTTGTATTTTTCAATTTCCGCTGCTGAGAGCTGTACTATCTTCCCCGGTTCCTGTGGAATCGTAATTTTCAAGGCCGTGCCTCCTTCAATTGTAAGGGTGGTTAGGTCTGAGAGTACGACACTCGCCCTGAGCATGTCTTCGGCGGCGGTCATATCAGATGTTTTCAGCGCACTTTTTACACCGCTGACATTCTTCACGAAACTGTTCACCTCATTGATGTGGCGTATGTATGTACGACCATAACCTTCTAGGTTTCCAGCTCGTAGTTCTGCTACTCCGAATTTTTTTGCATTCATACTTTGGTTTGAGGATTTACGTGACAGGCCACAGGTAAGACTGCTCACACAAGGATGCAGACACCAGTCGAAATGATCCAGCCGCGGATGGCGCGGCGGCGAAAGGTCACGTCGCTCGCGCGCAGGCGGATTCCGCCCGCCACTCTCAGGCACAGCAGGCCCGCTCCGACCGTGTAGGCGACGATGCCCATGCGCGGGTCAGGGTTGCACTTTCAGCCGATAGACCGAGGTGCCGAGGCTTGATGCGTAGATGATGTTGTTTTTGGCATCCCAACCGAAGTAGTTGAACGCGCCGATGGGGCTGATGCCTTTCCTGAATGCATCGGGCGGGACGAAGACGGGGGCCACGTCCTTCCATGTCTTGCCGCCGTCGCGGGTGATGAAGAAGGCTTTGTCCGACACGACCATGAACTCCTGTTCGCTGTTGCCGAAGTAGGGGCCGAACATGGCATTCGCGGGGCCTTTGCCGGTGAGCGTCCAGTCCTTGCCGTTCTCGGAGACGACGACGCCCTCGGTGCTGGTCCAGAAGACCTTTTTTCCGTAATGCACGGGGCGTCGCCCGCGGACTTGGTATTTCGCGACTTCGGTTCAGGTCTTGCCTGCGTCGGTGCTCATGGCGATGCCTGCGGGATCGCGCTGGGCGCGGAGCAGGGTGCCGGCATCGAGGATGCCGTAGTATTTGCCGAGCGCGGCCTTCGAGTTCTTGGCGTCTTCGGAGTCTTGGTAGATTTGCTGCCAGACGTTGCCGCCGTCCGTGCTCAGGACGGTGGAGAAAGGCTCGTGCAGCAGGCCGGTGTCGAACCACAGCAACGGGTCTTCGCCAAAGTGCTGCGCATAGCCCTCCATGGCGGTCGCGACCATCTGCGCATGGGGTCGCTGATAGCTGTCGTTGACGTTCTGATGGAGGAGGGCGATGGCGGCTTCTTTGCTTGGGAGCGGCATGGTGATTCGGGGTTATGGACAGGATCGGGACAGACCCGTTCCACGCAAGGGGCGAGTGCCGGGAGAGCGCATTTTTGCCCGCCCTGAATCAAGTATGAACATTGGTCCCAGAAGATTCACCGCGCAGTCCAAGCAACACACGACGATGTGGTGGAAAGTCCGCCCCCCATTCGCACTTTCACTCCGTCAACGTATCCGCTTCTCTGCGTTTGAAAACTTTCCCCATGCGGCACCTCATCATCCTCCTCGCGCTCACCCTCGTCGCCCGTGCTGCTGATGCGCCGCTTCCGACCAAGTGGAACGGATTTGTAAGACATGATTTATCCCTCGACGGACGCACCGGCCTCGTCGTGAAGCCCGCGAACGCCGCGCCTGGCAAGCCTTGGATCTGGCGCACGGAATTCTTCGGCCACGAGCCACAGGGCGACATCGCGCTGCTGAATGCCGGCTGGCATGTCGCCTTTTTCAAAGTGAGCGACATGTATGGCGATCCGAAGTCCGTCGCGCTCATGGATGAGTTCTATGACCGCGCCGTCAGTTCATTCGGTCTTTCGAGGCGCGCGGTGCTCGAAGGCTTCAGTCGCGGCGGGCTCTATGCGGTGAATTACGCCGCCGCGCATCCCGACAGGACCGCGGCACTTTACCTCGACGCGCCGGTACTCGACATCCGCTCGTGGCCCGGTGGCAAGGGCAAGGGCAAGGGCGACGCGCGCTGCTGGAAACAGGCTCTGGAAATCTACGGCCTCACCGAGGACATGGCGAAGGAGTTCAAAGGCAACCCGCTCGACAAGGCCGAGGCGCTCGCGAAGGCGGGAATCCCGATCGTGGCCGTCGTCGGCGATGCGGATGACGTGGTGCCTTACGCCGAAAACACGAAGCCCTTTGCGGAAAAGTATCGCGCGGCGGGCGGCACCATCGAGGTGATCGTGAAGCCGGGTGTTAACCATCACCCCCACTCGCTGAAGGATCCGAAGCCCTTCGTGGACTTCCTGCTGAAGCATGTGAAGTAGCACGGCGGCGTGATCCGTAGCCGCGCTTGTGAAAGCGCGGGCTGATCTTCGGGGCGCGCAATTCATGTTGAGCGGATGGCGCATCCCGCGTGGAGCACGCGAGTCGCGTGTTCCACTCGGGAATCATCGCCCGCATGCGACGTAAAATTTTTCACAATCCAATCCGAACCGGCACGGGAAAAAGCAAACCGCCGGCACCGGTTTCCCAGTGGCGGCGGTTGTGAATTTTTTCGCTGTCTCCCGAATTTAGGCGAGCAGTTCGCTGACGACCTGGCCGCCGCGGACGATGTCGATCGGGCGGTTACCTGGGGCCATGAGGCGCTTGTCGGCGTTGATGCCAAGGCAGCGATAGACCGTGCAGGCCATGTTCTCGACGGTGAGGCCGTCTTCGGCGGGCTCGGAGCCGGTCGGATCCGAGGAGCCGTGGACGTAGCCGCGCTTGAAGCCGCCGCCTGCGAAGACGACGGAGAAGACCTTCGGCCAGTGGTCGCGGCCGGCGTCCTTGTTGATCTTCGGCGTGCGGCCGAATTCGGAGCTGACCATGACGAGCGTCTTGTCGAGCATTCCGCGGCGGTCGAGGTCGTTAATGAGCGCGGAGTAGGCCTGGTCGAATTTCGGCAGGGTGCGGTTCATTCCGTTCGCGATGCCGGAGTGCATGTCCCAGCCGCCATACGTGAGGCTGACGAGGCGGACGCCCGACTCGACCATGCGGCGTGCCATGAGCATGCGCTGGCCGGCGTCGTGCATGCCGTATTCCTCGCGGACTTTCTGCGGCTCGGCGGCGAGATTGAACGCCTCGCGGGCGGCCGGGCTGGAGACGAGCTGGTAGGCGGCCTGGTAGAAGCCGTCCATTGCGGTGAGCGCGTCGCTCTTTTCCAGTGTGCGGAAATGCTCGTCCACCGTGCTGAGGATGCTGCGGCGGCGGTCGAAGCGCTCGTTGGTGATGCCCGCACGCATATTCAGGTCGCGGACGGAGAAGCCCGCATTCGCCGGGTCGCCGCCGAGGCTGAACGGCCCGTAGGCGCTGCTGAGGTAGCCGGTGCCTGCGAATTCATTTGGCTGGTTGGGCACGCAGACGTAGGGCGGCAGGTTGTTCCGCGAGCCGAGCTCATGGCTGATGACCGAGCCGAAGGACGGAAACTGGATGGCCGGCGACGGACGATAGCCGGTGAACATGTTGTGCGTGCCGCGTTCGTGCGCTGCTTCGCCGTGCGTCATCGAGCGGACGATGGTGAGCTTGTCGGCGATCTTCGCGGTCTTCTCGAGGTACTGCGAGAGCTTCACGCCGGGGATCGGCGTGTCCACTGTTCCGAGCGGGCCGCGATATTCGATCGGTGCAAGGTGCTTCGGATCCCACGTTTCCTGATGGGCGCAGCCGCCGGGCAGGTAGATGTGGATGAGCGACTCGGCGGTCGCCGGAAATGTGTCGGTCTCGTTGGCGCGGAGCTTGAAGAGGTCGCCCATCGTCAGCCCGATGCCACCGGCGAGGCCGGCATAGAGAAACTCACGACGGCCTACTTTGCGGAAATGCGAAGGGTCGTCGTTCCAAGTTACGGTTTTGGTGTCGCTCATAGGTGTGGTGGTGTTCAGGAGTTGTTTGAAAGGGAGCAGAAACCCAATGCAGGGTCGCATTGGCAATCCCACCGCTGAACCCAGCTTAGTAAGAAGACCGGAATTTTTTACAAGGGGGGAAAGGTGCAACCTTTGCAGGAGGTCGCCGCGAAAACTTGGATGACCCGGAGGGGAAAGAAGTTCACCACGGATCGCACGGATGGATTTCAGAGCGAAATTCATTCAACCGTGGCTTCCGTGAAATCTGTGCTTCAAGCCTCCGCGTTCATCAGAGCGCGAAGATTGATCGCGCGAGGGTTTGCGTCCGCAGACGCGGGCCGCTAGATCTTTCCGAAACCCGTGAACACTCCGCGCCCGAAGCTCTCCGCAGACGATCAGCACAGGCTGGAGGACCTGTACGCGCGGCTCAGCGGGCTGCGGCGTTACTACGTCGGCTATCCGTGCAATGAGGACTTTGATTTTTCGGAGCTGCTGCCGTTTTTTCAGTTCGCGGTGAACAATGTCGGCGATCCGTTCGGCGGCTCGAACATCCCGCTAAATACGCATGACCTCGAGCGTGAGGTGCTGGCGGATTTTGCGGAGTTCACGCGCGCGCCGAAGGACGGCTGGTGGGGCTACGTGACGAGCGGCGGCACGGAGGGAAACATGTACGGGCTCTACGTGGCGCGGGAGCTTTTCCCCGAGGGCATCTGCTATTTTTCCGAGGACACGCACTACTCCGTCGCGAAGGTGCTGCGGCTCCAGCACACGCGGAACATCATGCTGAAAAGCCAGCAGAACGGCGAGCTCGACTACGCCGACCTGCGCGAGACGCTGCGCATCCACCGCGACGTGCCGCCGATCATTTTTGCGAATATCGGCACGACGATGAAAGGCGCGGTGGACAACCTCGCGAAGATCCGCGCGGTGCTGGACGATCTCGCGATCACGAATTCGTACATCCACGCCGACGCGGCGCTGAGCGGGATGATCCTGCCATTCGTGGAAAAGCCGCAGCCGTGGGATTTCGCGGCGGGCGCGGACAGCATCTCGATCTCAGGCCACAAGATGCTCGGTTCGCCGCTGCCGAGCGGCGTGGTGCTCGCGCGCAAGTCGCACGTGGATCGCATCGCGCGGAGCATCGAATACATCGGCGCGCTCGACACGACGATTGCAGGATCGCGCAGCGCGTTCGGGCCGCTCTTCCTGTGGTACCGGCTGCGCACGCTCGGGCGCGAGGGCATCACAAAAATGGTGCGCGACAGCCTCGATCGCGCGGCCTACGCGGTGGAGGCGCTGCGTGCGCGCGGCATTGACGCATGGCGCAACGAAAACTCCGTGACCGTCGTCTTCCCGCGCCCGCCCGAGGCCGTGATGAAAAAATGGATCATCGCGCCGAAGCGCGGCATCGGCCACCTCATCACGATGCCGCATGTCACGAAGGACATCGTGGACGAGTTCGTCACCGATTTTGCAGCCGCGATTGAAGCTGAGAAAAAATCACACACGCCATGAAACTCCTGCACGTCCTCGCCCCGAACCAGCCCGGCGTCCTCGCGCGCATCGCGGAGGCGCTCGCCGCCGCGGGCGTGAACATCGAGGACTTCGACGTGGAGAGCCACGGCGCCGAGGGCATCCTCTCGCTCACCGTGGACAAATACGACGAGGCCCTGCACATCCTGCGCGACCTCGGCTACCGTGCGGTGACGCAGGACACGCTGCTCATCCGCATTGAGGACAAGCCCGGCGCGCTCGCAAAAATCGCGGTGGTGCTGAAGGACGCGGGCTGCGACCTCCGTTCGATGCACATCGTGCGGCGTGCGGACCAGTTCAGCATCGTGAGCCTCGTGACGAGTGACAACGCCGCCGCTGCCGCCGTGCTGCGAGACGTGCTCATCGGCGAGCCGCCGGTGTGAGCAGGCATCGTTGAACGTTCGACGTTAAACGTTTGGCCGCGCCGCAGGCGCGGTGCGAATTGGAACGCGAATCCAGAAACCGAAAGGCCGCTGCGCGGGGCTTAACGTTTAACGTCCAACGCTCAACATTCAACGAACCCCGCCCCGCCAAAAGCCCCGCCAAAAGCCGCCACTGCCATTGCGCGCGGCCCCTTCCCTGCTATACACGTCTCCCTTTCCGAGAAAAAACAGATCCCACGAATGCCGACCTACGAATACGAATGCGACAAGTGCGAAGGCGCGTTTGAGTGTGTGCAGTCCATGAAGGACGATGCGCTGAAGACATGCCCGAAGGAATTGTGCCGAATGAAAAAATGGGGCAAGGGCAAGGTGCGCCGGCTCATGGGCACGGGCGCGGGGCTTATTTTCAAGGGCTCGGGATTTTACATCACCGACTACCGTTCCGAAGGCTACAAGGCCGCGGCAAAGAGCGACACCGCGGCATCGAAGCCTGCGGAAACCAAGCCCGCCGAGAGCAAGCCCGCCGCGACGCCGAAGGCTCCCGCGAAGAAGAAAGACTGACCCGTATTTTACCAGCCCCGATCAGCCATGCCACCGCCAGATTCCCGCAAGCTCACCTGCACCGCGTGCCAGCACGAGAACGAAATCGAGCGCGTCTATTGCCATAACTGCGGCGAGAAGCTGGACCGTTCCCTCCTCCCGAAAGCCGACATCACAAAGCCCTCCGAGGACAAGGCGAAGGTCGCGAGGAAGGTGAAAAAGATGATGGATCCCAACCGGTTCAACTGGTGGCTGAACTTCAAGACCCTCCTCCTCGTCGAGTTTCTCGCAGTGTTCGTCGCAGTGGGGTATCTCATCGTGCAGGCGCCTCCGTTTGTGGTGCCGCTCAGCAAGGAAAAGATGCCCGACATCGAAGTCGGCGAGTTGTGGGGCGAGATGCTCCGGCAGAAGCCGACGGTGTTCATTACCTTCAAGGAATTCGACGTGAACTACTTTCTCAGCAAGACCATGAAAGGCGGCGGCGGCAAATCAGAGGGCACCTTCGCGCAATTCGAGCCGGGCCTCGTCACGGTCGCCACGCAGCGGAGCGTGCTGGGCCTCTCGATCTGCAACTCCGCCAGCTTCACGCCCGCGCGCGACGGCGTGAAATGGAAAGCCGACGTCAGCCGTTTTGCCATCGGGCGGCTTACCGTCCCGGTCGTCCTTGCGAAGCTCATCGGGCTGAACTCGGCGACGCTCGGCGCATTCGCGCAGACCTTTGACAAGGACATCCAGCGACTCGACCGGCTGGAAAAAATCGAGTCCGGCGAAGGTTCGATTTCCTTCACCACCAAGCCGCAGTAATGATCCCGCGCCCCGCGAGGGCTGTCTTTTTTCTCCTCGTCGTCGTGCTGCTGCACGGCGCGCTGCGCACCGTGGCATCTGCCGTGGACCTCCGCCACCGCAGCGTGAGCAGCTCCGGGCAGTTTGTGATCTACTGCGGCGACCGCGATGCGCGCGGGAGGATCGTGAGCTTCGTCGAGGACGTGAAAGGCCAGCTCCTCCGCGTCCTGCGCGAGCACGACGAATGGAAAATACCGGTCGTCGTCACCATTGAGCCCGAGCCCGCCGCCCCGGCCCCGCCGCAGCCCTCCTCGATCACCAGCACGCTCGTGAACACCATCGCAGGACCGAAGGTGGACGTCATCGTGCGCATCGGCGACGACCCCGGGAAAATCTCCCTCCAGCGCCACATCGTCCACGTGCTCCTGATCGAGATCGCATATCGCGACCGTCCGCCGATCCGCGTCGGCGAGCGATTCGCATACCCGCCATGGTGGCTCACCGAGGGGCTGCTCCAGGACATCCGCGCACGGGCGGGAATGCGCGACCCGGACATCTTCAAGAGCATCGTGAACACCGAGAAACTCCCCTCACTCGAGAAGCTCCTCACGCAGCCGCCGTTCCATCTCGACACCGCCGCCGGCGCGGTGGATCGCGCGAGCGCACTCGCACTCACCTCCGCGCTGCTGAACATGCCCGCCGGCCCGGCGAACCTCGGCCGCCTCATCCGCGCGTGGCCCGACGGCTCGCGCGATCCGCTCACGCTCCTTGCGCACCATTTTTCCGTGCTCGGCCAGTCACCGCAGCGCCTCGCGAAATGGTGGACGCTCCAGCTCGCGCAGCTCGGCCAGTCCGAGACCCTGCGCGGCCTTTCCTCCGCCGAGGCGGACGCGGAACTCGCCGCGCTGCTCGCCTTCGACATCTCGTCCGGCAAGCCGCCGCGCAGCCAACGCTACGTCCTCGCGGACTTTGAAAAATACATCAAGCTCCCCGGCGCGAGGCCCGCATTGCGCCTCGCGCAGGTGAATATTTCCACCCTCAGCTCGCGGGCGCACGTCCTCTTCCGCCCCATCCTGAAGGAATACGATGAGCTGTGCGGCCTGCTCGCCTCCGGCAAGACCTCCGGCGTCGCCGACCGCATCGCGCGCGCCGAGCGCTTCCGCGCCTCCGTGCTCCAGCGCAGCGAGATGATCACCGACTACCTGAACTGGTACGAGGCCACGCAGACGCCCGGCAGCACCGGGCAGTTCGACAAGTATCTCCGCGCCGTCGAGGATCGCGACGCGAATAAGCGCCGGCCCGCCGTGCCCGTGGATCCGAAAATCGCCGAATATCTCGACGTGCTCGAACAGGAATTCGCCCCGCTGCGCCCGAACATGATCCCCGGCGACGAGCCCGCAGGCAGCGCACGGCGCTGAGCCCGGATTTCTCACACTTCAGACGGCGGCGAGGACAGGCTGTTTCTCCACGAGGTAAGGCGGGGACGCGGGGCGCGCCTCTGGATACGACGCGTTTTTCTCCCCTCCCCCTCCCTCCGCAGCCTTGCGCGGAAAAATAATTCGGGTGCCGCGCAGAGTTGGAAACAGGCCGGGCAAACCGATCCGCCCGATCCCCACGCCGCCCCGGCCGATAAAATCACCCGCACGGGAGTGATCGAACGCCGCGTCGCAATCGGTGGCGAGACCACCGGCTGGGTGCTGCGCGACGAGAAGGGCAAAAAGATCGAACTCAGCCTTCCGCCCGCGGCATCCGCAACCATCCGCGAAGGCATGCACGTGGTGATCAAAGGAAAACTCGGCACCAAAAAATATGTCGAGCGTGGCGAGGTGAGCATGTTCCACGTCCGCGAAATCAGCGAAATCGTGCACTGACGTGCTTCACTGCGCGCGCGTCAGCGCGCCGTCTTGCATGTCCACCGGCAGAAGCTCCCGCTCGGCACGGGCAGCGTGTCGGCACCGCCGTGCAGCAGCATCTCGCCGTGGTGCAGTGTGCCATTTTCGCCGAACGCCTGGAGCAGCAGATGATGCAGCGAGATGGGCGTGAGCTCCGGCGTGTGGCAGGAGATGAGCACGCCGGACGGCTCGTCCGAGAGCAGGCGTGAGAGCAGCGTGAGCAGCTTTGGTAGATCATTTTCGATCTTGAAAATCTCGCCCTTCGCGCCGCGCCCGTAGCTCGGTGGATCGAGGATCACCAAGTCGTAGCGCTGGCCGCGGCGCAGTTCGCGTTCGAGGAATTTCGTCACGTCGTCCACGATCCAGCGCACCGGTTTTTCGGTCAGCGAATTTAGCGCCGCATTTTTCCGCGCCCATTCGACCATGCCCTTCGAGGCATCCACGTGGCACACCTCCGCGCCCGCGCGCGCCGCCGCGAGCGTGCTGCCGCCGGAGTAAGCGAAGAGATTCAGCACCTTCGCCGCGCGCCCGTGCCGCCCGCGGAAGGCCGCGCATTCCCGCGCGATGTGCTGCCACTGCTCGCGCTGTTCGGGAAAAATCCCGAGGTGCCCGAAGTCCGTCGAGCTGAGCTGGAATTGGATGCCGTCCACTTCGATGACCCACGTCGCCGGCAGCTTTTCGCGCCCCTCCCAGCGGTTGCCATTTTCGCGGGAAAAAGTCGCCGTCGCCGTGCGCCACACCTCGGGCCGCGACGGATGCCACACCGCCTGCGCGCAGGGCCGCGCGAGCACGATGTCGCCGAAGCGTTCGAGTTTCTGAAACCCGCCGCTGTCGAGAAGCTGATAACCGGAGATGTGCTGTGCGATGCGTCCCTTCATGCCACAGCCGCCGCCGCGGGCAAGCCCGGCAAGACATCAGGCGCAGGACAACTGATGCCGCGCAGACTCTAAAGCCCGTGCGGATGGCGCACGACTGCGCCATTCATCGGGCGTCCGCGCGTCGTCCACCGCGGGCCGTCGCCACCGCCCCAGCCGGTGTCGAAACGCAGCCCCGCGACCGTGAGAAAGACGTGGCCACTGCGCGCATAGACGCTGATCCATCGGCCCTTCCCACGAACGCCATAGCGGCGGAATGAGGAGGACGTGGTCGGCTCATCGAGAAGGCCCGCCTGGCACAGCACCCATGAGGCCGAACCGGAGCAGTCGTACGCGCTGCTGAGTTCGCGCGTGTGCCCGCTGCCGTAGCCGTACGGCAGGCCCGCGATCTGGTTGCCCGCGGCGATCGCGGCCTTCACCGCATGCGGCGCGCCCGCCGGTGCCACGGCCTTGCCGCCGTGCAGCGTGGCGGTCTTGCCGGGGATGTAGCGATAGCCGTATTGCCCGTGGCTGCCGCCGCAGCCGGCGAGCAGCACGATTGCCGGGATGATGAGAAACAGGAGACGAAACATGCGCGCGAGGATTGCGTGAAAGTGGTGAAAAGTCATGCCCGGAGTGCCACAGATTTCACGCCGCCTGGAGCTGCCTGCGGCAGAGCCAGAGGAGCGACTTCAAGCCGAGTTCCGCGAGATTGAAGGGCTTGCCGACGAAGTCATTTCCACCGCTGAGGCTGGCCTTGGCCTTGTTCAGAAAAGTGGCCATGCCAGTGATGAACACGACCGGCGTGTCCTTGTATTTCTCGATGGCGCGCACTTTCCCGCAAAGCTCGAAGCCGTTCATCTCCGGCAGTCCCACGTCGAGGAGGATGAGATCGAAATCGGACTTGTTCAGCTTTTCAAGCGCCTGCGCGGGAGACTCGGCGCACTCGCATTTCAAGCCGGCGAGGTCGAGCGCGGCAGCGATGAACTGCCGGGCGCCGTCCTCGTCGTCCACCACGAGAAGCGTCGCGGCGGCGGGGTCGGGAAGGCTCGCGAGACACGCCGGTGTGGCGATCCCTGCGAGGAAATCGAGCGTCTGGCTCACGGTGTGGATCGTGGATGCGTTCAGCTGATCGTGCGTCTGGTTCAGGTCGAACAGGAGCAGGTCCAGCGCGCCGGTGATCTGCGTGAAGGGCTTGTATGGAAGGAGCGCGACCTTCTGCGCAAAGGCGTGCGCGAGATTCCACAGCTCGTGCAGCGCGGGCAGTTCCGGCGGCTTCGCCGCGACGCCTGGCAGGCAGTGGCGCATGCGGTTGATGCTATCAATCGCGTTCGCGAAGATCGACTCGATCCAAAAATCTTCCGCCTTGAAAAGGTCCGCCCCATCGGATGCAGGGAGGATGGGCATCCCGAGGGTGTGGCGCGTGGCATCAATCACGGACGCAATCGGCTCGGTCGAATAATGGATCGCGTGCGTCGCACCGGCGTCAATGGCGTCGTGCGACGCTTGGGCGAGCACGTTCGGGAGGATGAGGATCGGGATCTGCGCATTCGCCGGTTCGGTCCGGATCGCCTTGAGAAATTCGAGCGGGTCGCTCTCCTGGTAAACGACATCCATCAGCACGATGTCGGGCTTTTTTTCCGCGAGGAGCTGCGCGGCCTTCCCGAGATCCCTCGCGCTGAAGACGATGAAGTCGCCCGCCGTGAGCTTGTCCTGATAGAGCTTGAGCAGGAGCTTGTCATCTACGGCGAGGAGAACGCGTTTGGGTGTCATACCGGTGGGCTGTGGGCTGTGGGCTGTGTGGGCGTGGGTGGCGTGAACTGCGGCGGAATGAGAACGCAGGGATCGTGCCGGGCCGCACGTGATTTTTGGCGGCGGCTGGAATGCGTGATGCTCCCGTTTCTTGCACCCCGATGAACATGAAAACCTCGCACAACGCCCGCCCGCGCCGCAGCTCCCGCTCCGGCCCGTGGAGCACCAAAAACATCCGCCTCCTCCGCGCCGCCCTCCGCGTGTGGGAACTCAAACACCGGAACGCGGCCCGCTGACTCCGGCCCCGTCCGCGCTGGTGTTAGAGTTTTCCCACCGTGATTTTTCCGCGCGCTATCGCAGCGCCGCGGCCGCGCGGTCTTGGAAGACCTTCCGCGGCTCCGTGAAGTCGCAGTCCGTGTAACCTCCGCGCTGGATCATCAGCACGGTGACCGCGTCGCGCCTCGGGTCCGCCCAGCTCTGCGTCGCAAACGATCCGCCGTGGCCGAATGAGCCCGCGGAGAGCCCCGCCGTCATCCCCTGCGGCGACCGCACGATCTGGAAGCCGAGGCCCCAGTTCACGCCCGCGATGGTTCCCGTCTTCATGCCGCCGGTCTGAATCGTGATCATCCGCCGCACCGATTCCCGGCTCAGGAACTTCCGCGAGCCGATCGAACCGCCGCCGAGGATCATCTGGTAAAAACGCCCGACATCCGCCGCCGTGGAAAACAGGCCGCCCGCAGGCAGCGCCGGACGCGAGGTGTCGCTGATTTCCCCGGGCCGCGCATAGATGGACGTCTCGGCGAGCCCGCTCCCACCGGGCCGGTACGCCTTTGCCACCCGCCGCTGCGAAGGCCAGAACGTGGTGTCGCTCATCCCGAGCGGCGAGAGCAGGCGCTGCCGCAGGAAACTCGCGTATGACTTCCCGCTCACGACCTCGATGATCCGCCCGAGCGTGTTGAACCCGCTGTTCGAATAATCGAACCTCGACCCCGGCGCCGACCTCATCGGCGCACGCGCGTACGCCACCACGCGCTCGGCGAGCGGAGCCCGTGAGCCCAACTGCGCATCGCCGAGCCCGCCCGTGTGCGTGAGCAGGTCGCGGATCGTCACAGGCCGCGGCGGCGGTGCACCGTGCAGCCGCATGCGGGAAAATTCCGGGATGAACTTCGACACCGGATCGTCAATGCGCAGCCGGCCCTCGTCGGCGAGCATCATCACGCACGCGGCGGTCAGCGGCTTCGTCATCGAGGCGATCCAGAAAAGATCGCCCGTCCGCATCGCACGCCCCGCGGCGATGTCCGCACTCCCCACCGCGGCGAGATGCACCAACTTCCCATGCTGCGCCACGAGCGTGACGGAGCCGGCAATCACATGGCGATCCACCAGCGATTGCATCCCCGCCGTGATCGCCGCAAAACCGCCCGCTTCCGGACGCGACGCGGCAGACGCGGCAGACGCGGCAGACGCGACGGACGCGACGAGGACGAGCGCGAGTGTGGAAAGTGTGGAAATGATTTTCATGCGCGACTGCTATTGCGATTTGCCCGCGCGGTCGAGCGCGCTCCGTAGCTGCGCTCGTGAAAGCGCGGGCCGATTCATCCGCACGCATCCCACAAAAAAGGTCAGCCCGCGCTTTCACAAGCGCAGCTACGGAGCGCGCCCCCGCAGACCGCAACGCCTCACTTTTCCCTCATCAACGAATCTTTCGCCTCGGCGAGTTCCCTCAGCTTGGCCTTGTCCACCTTCGGGAAATGCAAATCGAGCGATTGCAGCGTCTCGATGATCGCACTCGCGACGACGATTCGCGTGAACCACTTGTTGTCCGCAGGCACCACATGCCACGGCGCGTCCTTCGTCGCCGTGTGTCGGATCATGTCCTCGTAGGCCTCCATGTATTCGTCCCAGCACCCGCGCTCCTTCACATCGTTCGCGGAAAATTTCCAATTCTTCTCCGGCTCGTTCAGCCGCGCCAGGAAACGCTTCTTCTGCTCCGCCTTCGAGACGTGCAGGAAAAATTTCCGCACCACCGTGCCATTCCGCGCAAGGTGCCGCTCGAATGCGCGGATGCTCTCGAAGCGCTCATCCCAGATCCCCTTCGTGATCAGCTTCGGCGGCAATTTTCCACCCGCGAGAAATTCCGGATGCACGCGCACCACCAGCACATCCTCATAGTACGAGCGGTTGAAAATCCCGATCCGCCCGCGCTCCGGTAGCGCCTTCGCCGTACGCCAGAGAAAATCGTGATCCAGCTCCAGATCGCTCGGTGCCTTGAAGCTCGACACCTCGCACCCCTGCGGATTCACGCCCGACATCACATGCTTGATCGTGCCATCCTTCCCCGCCGCATCCATCGCCTGGAAAACAAGCAACAGCGCCCACCGATCCTGCGCATAAAGTTTCTCCTGAAACTCGCTCATCAGCCGCACACTCTCCCGCAGCAGTTCCGTCGCCTTCTCCGGCGACTTCAGTGTCCCAGTGTCGCCGGGATTCACATCCCTCAGCCGGAATTTCTTCCCGTTCGTGATGCGGAAACGTTCGGCGAGATCGGCGAGGGATGAGGGCATGGTGATCGGGGGTGCTAGATGCGCCTACCTCTTCGTGCGCCAGCAGCCGATGAAAATCGAATCGTTCGCAAACTACCACGCCCGCTCGATCGAGCGGCGCTTCCACAGGAACTCGAACATGTTCCCCTCGTGCGGCTGATCCCATGAGATCGCCATCGTCGAGATCGGGCCGATGTTCAGGCGATCGATCTCCCCGAAGGCTTCGAGTTCGCCGATGAATTTTGCGTCCTTCGTGATCGCCGACACCGCGAGCGAGTAGCCGATTTTTCCGAGCATCTCGGACTGCGGGCATTGCACGACGCTCGCGTAAGGGCAGAGGAATTCCTTGTTCGACAGCGGATGCGCGAAGCTCTCGCAATGCACGATCGTCGGGCGCAGATAGACGCCGCCCTCGAACTCCACCTTGCGCGGGCCGCCGCGGTATTTTGCGGTCGCGTCCGTCGCGCTGGGCGTCGTCAGGCCGTCCTCGATTTGCGCGTCAATGAAGTCGGCCATCTTCACATTCGCGAAGCCGGAGAGACGGGCGTTTGCGTCGTCGTTCCGAGTTGGCTGGATGGGGCCGAGCTTTTGCGCGAGCGCGTCGGCGATCTCGGCGGCGTATTTCGGGACGACGATGGCGCTCGCATTGATGCACGAGCGGCCGCCGTTGTCGCTGATCGCACCGGCGATCACGTCAATGTATTCGCGCCAGTTCTCAATGCAGTCGTCGCCGATGAGGATTTTGCTCCAGCCGGGACCGTGCAATTGGATCGCAGGGTTGTTCGCATACTGCGCCATCGTGCTTTTGTCGCCGAAGATGAGCGCGCGTCCGCACGACTTCAGAATCTCGCCCGCGCCCTCGTGATCCGTCGGGTAAAAGCCGAACGCCTCGCTTGGCACGCCTGCGGCGATGAACGCCTGGATGAGCCGGAACGGCGTCCACGGCTCGTCGCGTCCGGGCTTGATGACCACCGGCGTCTTCAGCGCGATGGCCGGCAGCCAGAGCGAATTCACCGCGGGTGAATTACTCGGCATCACGAGGCCGAGCGCCTCGCACGTCGGGAAAAACGAGAGCTTGGTGCCGAACTGCTCGCCGAAGCCGCGGTCAATGATCGTCATGTCGAGACCGCGCGAGAGACCGTTCAGGATCACGTCGAGATGCGTGAGCGCGTAGTGAATCTTCGTCATGTTGCGGCGCACCATCACGTGCGGCAGACCGCTCGTGCTGCTGAGCGTCGCGACGTATTCGTCCGCCGACTGCGTGTGCCCCTTGTCGCCGAGCGGCAGCGTGCCGTTCAGGAAAAATTCGCCCGCCTTTGCCGACATCGCGACGAGTTGCGCCACGGTAAATTTTTTCAGCGCCGCGCGCGCATCGCCGAGCTTGCGGAAATCCTTGCGCAAAATGCCCGCATTGATCGAGGACACGACCGCCTTCACCTCGCCGGTGCGGTGGTCCTTGATTTCGAGTTTGTCGAGGCTCTCGTAGCTGCGGCCGAGACGGAGGACGGGAAGATGCGGGACGTTGCTCATGGCGATGGGTGTGCGTGGAAGACGGGAGCGCGTTTGATACGTGAGCGTAATAACCGTGGCAAAGGTTTTTCTCAGCCGGCGACGGGAGGGAGAGTGCTCAGTGCACGGTTCTCAGTGCTCAGCCCGAACGCCGCGGTTGAGGGCCGAAGGCCCGCCGCCATACCAGCCTTGGGCAACGCCCAAGGAATGCTTTCCCAGACGGAGAAAGGGCTGAAAGCCCGGCACCAATCGTGCACAAGTCCGTCAACAAATGGATCGGGCCTTCAGCCCTCACGCCGTCTTTGGCTCCAGACCTGGGCCGACGCTCGTGCCCGCGTAAAAGGGCCTTACAGCCCTCACGCGGCCAGCTCGCTTTGGCCCAGGCTGATATGATGCCGGGCCTTCGGCCCTCAGCCGCGGCATCGGTGCGCAACGCGTTTCTGAGCACTGTGAACTGAGCACTGAGCACTCCCGCTTTTCCCCTCGCCGAGCGCATGCAAATCGCGACACTGCGCGGCGCATGAAATCCCTCCTCGCCCTCGCCAGCCTCGCACTTTTCACCATGAGCACCATCGCCGCAGACGGTCCCGTCTTCCACATCGTCCATTTCAAATTCAAGGCCGAGGCCACGCCGGCGCAGATCACGCAGGTGGAAAAGGATTTCGCCGCACTGAAAGGGAAGATGGACATCGTGCAGTCGCTCGACTGGGGCACGGACATCTCGCCCGAGAAGCTCGGCGACGGCTTCACGCATTGCTGGGTGCTCACTTTCAAAAACGAAAAGGATCGCGACGCCTATCTCGTCCATCCGGCGCACAAGGCGTTTGTGACGACCCTGAAGGACGTGCTGGAAAAGCCGCTCGTCGTGGACTTCATCCCGAAGAAGTAGCGCGCGTCTTTCTTACCCGCAGACAAACCCGAAGAACACGTGTGACTGGTGAATGGTGACTGATCACCAGTCGCCCACACCAGTCACCAGTCACCAGTCACAGCCCCGTTTCCCGCTGACCACCGCCATGAAAGTCCTCTTCACCCACCCCGACTTCACACGCGTCGGGCATTGCCAGGCGATTTTGGAGGAAGCGGGCATTGCGTGCTTCATCCGCAACGAAAGCACGCAGAACCTGCTCGCGGGCCTGCCCGACACCGCCGCACAGCCCGTGCTGTGCGTGACCGAGGACGCCGACGCGCCGCGGGCGATGGAACTGCTGCGCGACTTCACCGCCACCGAGAAGCAGATCGAGTCGGAGGAAAATTCCGCCGAATGGAAATGCCAGCAGTGCGGCGAGACCGTGCCGGGGAATTTCGGCTCGTGCTGGAAGTGTGACGCGCTGCGGCCCGCGCAACCGTAGCCGCCGACGGAAGGAGGCGGGCACTTTGCACCGCTCGCGGGACTCGCGAGCGAAACAGTGGAGAGAAATTCAGCCCGCCTCCTTCCGTCGGCGGCTACTGTTTTACGCGCCAGTTGCGGCGCGATACGCGGCGGCGTCCATGAGCGCGTCGCGTTCGGCTGGGCTGCTGAGTTCGAGCTTGAACATCCAGCCTTCGCCGTACGGCTCGGTGTTCACGAGCGCGGGATTTCCGCCGAGGGCGGCATTCGTCGCGATGACTTTTCCGGATGCGGGCGCGTAAATGTCGCTCGCGGCCTTCACGCTCTCGACGACGCATATGACTTCGCCGGCCTTCACGACCTTGCCGACTGCGGGCAGATCCACGAAGACCACATCCGTCAGCTCATGCTGCGCGTGGTCGGTGATGCCGACAGTGCCGTCGGCGCGGAGCCATTCGTGAGATTTTGCGTAGCGGAGATCGTCGGGGACTTGCATGGGAGTTGAGAGGTGAGAGTTGGGTGTTGAGAGGCAGCAGGCGTGATCTGGACGGTGCTCGGTTGTGGAAAAGGTGCGGTGTGTTTGGAAAAGAATGGGCCGGAGGTCGAAAGCCGAGTCTCAACGCTCAACTTTCAACTCTCAACCGGCTTGCGCCAGAGCGGTTTCTTTTCCACCTGCGCGGGGAAGCGCCGGCCGCGGACATCAATCTCGATCGCGGTGCCGGGCTTTGCGAATTCCGCGGGGAGATACGCGAGGCCGATGCCGCAGCCGAGCGACGGCGAGAGGCCACCGCTGCACGTCTCGCCGATTTGCGCGCCGTCCTTCCACACGGCGTAATGGCTGCGCGGCGGCGGCGTTGCACCGATCATTTTGAATGCCGCAAGGCGTTGCTTTGCGCCTCCGGCCTTCTGCTCCGCGAGCACGCTGCGTCCGGTGAAATCGCCTTTTTCCAAATCCACAAAAAATCCGAGCCCGGCCTCGATGGGTGTGCGCTCGGGCGAGAGATCATTTCCATTCAGCGGATAGCACATCTCCATGCGCAGTGTGTCGCGCGCGCCGAGGCCACAGGGCTTGATGCCGAATTCCGCACCCGCCGCGAGCACCGCGCCGAGCACGCTCACCGCATCCGCCGCGGGGCCGAAGACCTCGAAGCCGTCCTCGCCCGTGTAGCCCGTGCGGCAGATGAAAAGCTGCGAGCCCGCGGCCTCGATCTGCACCACACCGTTGCGCGCAGGTGCGGTTTTTCCGTCGGAGAATTTTGCAAACCACTCCGCCGCGCGCGGCCCCTGCACGGCGAGGCCGAAAAATTCTTCGCTGCGGTTTTCGAGCGTCACGCCTGCGGGCGCGCGCGGATTCAGCCATTCGAAGTCCTCGGTGATTTTCGCGGCGTTCACCACGAGCAGCCATTCGGCGTCGGCGATGCGGTAGATGATGAGATCGTCAATCACGCCGCCACGTACATTCAGCATCAGCGTGTACTGGCCCTGGCCGGGTGCGAGCTTGTTCACGTTGTTCGTGAGCATCGAATTCAGCCACGCCGCCGCACCTGTGCTTCCATCGCTGCGGGCAAAAAATTGCCCCATGTGCGAGATGTCGAAGACGCCGAGCGCCTTTCGCACCGCGTGGTGTTCGTCCATGATTCCCGTGTACTGCACCGGCATGTCCCAGCCGCCAAAGCCGATCATTTTTCCACCGAGGCGGACGTGCTCGGCGTGGAGTGGCGTGCGTTTCAAATCGGCGGCGTCGGACATGGGGCGCGCAGGTTAGAAGGCGGCTCCGGTGTGTCAACGCCGTGTGGGACAGGCGGCGCTGCTCGTCGTCAAAAGTGTAACGTTGGACGTTAAATGTTAAACGTTGAAGCCCCGCGCAGCGGACTCATGAATGAAAATCTTGCGCGCAGCCGTGGCACGCCTGCGGCGGGCCAAACGTCCAACATTTAACGTCCAACGTCCGGAAGTGAGCCTACCGCGAGGTGCGCTCCAGCCACGGCACGAGGCGCGCGGACGAGAAGCCGAGCAGCGCCCCGATCACCAGGCCGCCGACGTGCGCGCCATTTGCGATCGGACCGAGCAGGCCGGTGAAACAAAGCACCATCCACATGAGCATGAGCTGCACGGTCTGCGGGTGCATCTGCCAGTTCTGGTCGCGGCCAAATTTTCCCTTCATCCACAGGAAGCCGAACAGCCCGTAATTCACGCCTGACATGCCGCCGAAGTAGGGGTGCTCCGCCGACACGTGCTGCACGAGATTCGAGCCGACACCGATGGCCATCACGAGCGCGAGCAGCTTCGCCCCGCCGAAGCGCGACTCGATGAACTTCCCGAATTGCGCGAGCCACATCATGTTGAAAATGATGTGCATGAAGTCGCCGTGCAGAAAAATCGGCGTGATGAGCCGCCACACTTCGCCGGCGCGGACTTCGGGGAGGAAATGCGACGGCCCGTCCTGCCCGCTATGGGCGTATGGAAAATGCGAGATATACAGCCGGTCAATCACCGCGCGATCCACGGACGACGAACGCATGAACCCCGCATAAACCGTGATCGCGACCGTGAGCACCACGAGCAGGATCGTGATCATGCCACCGCCCGCAAAATTCCGCTCGTAGCCGACGCGCGCCTCGTCCACCACCGCCGAGCGGCGGCGGCCCTCGGACTTCACCAGTTGCGCGCGGATCACCTTCGCCGCCGCCGTGGCGTCGCGGAATTCCGGCGCATCCGGCGATGTTCGGAAAAGCGCGAACAACCGTGCCGCCTCGGTGATCTGATCGTCATCATGCACCCAGATCGAAAATGTCCCGGTGTCCTCCTGCTCGGCGTTATTCCCGATGCCGCGCGACACGAGCACATCGTGAAATGTCCGCGCTTGGTTTTCGTCCTGCAATTCTCCGACTCTTCGCATCCGCGGGATTTAGCAGCGCATCTGCGGCGGCACAAGTTGGACGATGTGCCACGCACGATGTGCCGTCGGGAGGTGCCGGGGCTGGAAAGCCCCGGCTACCGACGCGCTGCGTCACACGCTCCGCGCCATCAGGTAGTCGTCCATCACGAAGCCGCCGCCGATGTCGAACACGGCTTCCTTTTCGATATGGAAGCCGGCCTTGAGATACGCGCCGATCGCACGCCCGTTGCGCTTGTTCACCTGCATCCACATCGCGTGTGCGCCGAGCGCGCGTGCGCGTGCGGCGATGTGATCGATCATCTTCCTGCCGAGGCCAAGGCGCTGGTGCTGCGGGAGGAGATAGAGCTTGCTGATTTTCACACGGCCGTCGTCCTCGCGCTGCCACGAGAGGAAGCCGGCGGGCGCGCCGTCCACCACGGCGATTTCCCACGGTGTGCCCGCTGCGAATTGCCGGCGGATTTCTTCCTCGGAATACATCCAGCCGAGCATGAATTCTATCTGCTCCGGCACGATGATACCGGGGTAGCACTCGCGCCAGATGCGCTGCGCGAGATCGCGGAGCAGCGGGATGTCGGCTTCGGCGGCAGGGCGGATGTGCATCGCGCGAAAGGTGGAGATTACCCAGTGTGATGTCAGGCTTGGAATGACGGGGAATTCTTCGTCAGCGTGCGCGCAATGTGGGGCCGACAATGGGTCGGCCCGGCTCGGAGCGGTGTCCCGTGTCGGGCCATGTGCGCGCGGCTGCTCACAAGCTGTGAGGCGATCAGCCCGCGCTTTCACAAGCGCGGCTACGGGAGGTCGGCCCGCCTCCTGCCGTCGGCAGCTACGGGTTTTCTTTCTGCTTCGCCGGAGCCGGGGCGGCGTCGGATTTTGACGGCGCACCATCTTCCACAGCGGCAGGTTTCGCAGGATCGGATGGGTGTGCCTTGTCCGTGCCGCGCCGCTGCCACATCATGATCGCAACAAGCACAAGGTTCGCGGCGGCGATGCTGAAAAAAATCAGCCGCACGCGCTCGGCTGCGCGTTTGCCTTCGGGGGAGATGGGCGCTGTTTTTTTCGCAGGCATCGTGGTCAGTGGAGGCCTTCGTAGAGAGCGGCGTAGCGCGGCGCGAGCTTTGCCCAGTCGAAATTCTCCCATCCCCAATCCGCGAGTGCGGCGCGGTCGGCTTCGGTGCGGCGCGGCTGGGAAAAAAAGCGCGCGAGCTGCGTGCGGATGTCCGCTGTTTCCGGTCGTGCGATGAAGCCGCGTTCGCCGCCGAGCGTGTCGGCCCACGGCGTCTCGGTCGTCGTGAGCGCGGGCGTGCCGACCTGGCAGGCTTCGAGCACGGCGAGGCCGAAATTTTCCGAATGGGTGGGCAGGCAGAAAAGATCAGCGCCTTGAAAATACGGCCAGCGATCGTCGCCCCAGACGGGGCCGAGCCAGTCCGTGCGCGGGAGCCGCTGGGCATTTTGCACAATGAAATCACGGCAGCGCGCGGCGTAGCCGGGCTGCTCCTCGGGGCCGACGATTACGAGCCGCGCCGGCGCCGGCAGTGTGCCGTGAAGTTCCGCGAGCGCGGCCAGCAGCAGATCGAGCCCCTTCTTCTCGTGGATGCGCGAGAGGAAGAGCAGCACGGTTTCGTCCGTGTTCCAGCCGAGCTTCGCGCGTGCGGCTGCGTGATCGGGCCGTGTGTCCGCCGTGAGTCCGAGCGGCAGCGACTCGATGCGGCTGTGCGGAAAAAATTGCGCGAGGCGATCCGCCTCGGGCTTGGCCGTCGCCAGCACGCACGCGGCCCGTGCGATCCAGCGCTTCTCGATGAGCTGAAAGTACGGCCACTTCTTCCACCATTTTTTCCGCCGCGCCCACGGCTCCAGCATCCCGTGAGGACTCACGACATACGAGATGCCGCGCCGCCTGCACTCTCGCGCGAGCACGGGGAAATTCCGCTGCCACAGCCCGTGGAAATCCACGGCCGTCTCCGGGGACAAGGGCTGCCCCGCATTCACCGAGACGCTGTGGCCGAGCTGCCTCAGCGCTGCGCCGAGCGAGCTGATGGCAGCATCGAGTCCGCCGATTTTCTCCGCGGGTGGAGGTTCGAAGAAACGGATGTTCACGCGCGGCGTTGCAAGGTCTCACGGTAGAGCGCCTCGTAGCGCGCGGCCATGATGTCGAACGAGAACTGTTCCTCCGCGAGCCGCCGCGCATTTTTCCCGCGCACCGCGAGTTCGCCGGGATCGGCGAGCGTCTCGGCCCACGCATCGCCGTCGCCGATTGCCACGGAGTTTGTGTCGTTCAGGAATGGCATTTCGCGGAGCAGGTTCGGGGAGATGGCGCACGGCAGCCCGGCGCTGAGCGCCTCGAGAATGGCGAGCGGCAGCCCCTCGAATTCCGCGACGTGGAGAAAGGCATCCGCGGCGAAAAGCATGTCGCGCACATTGCTGCGCCACGCGAGGCGCTGGATCACGCTGCCGAGCTGCCGGTCGCCGACCCAGCGATCCCACTCGGGCGCGAGATTGCCGTCACCCACCCAGATGAAGTGCGCGTGTGGCAGGCGTTCGAGGATCCGCGCGGCGTATTCGAGAAATGCGATGGGCCGCTTCTGCGGAACCATCCGCCCGACAGCGACGAGCAGGAGGGAGTCCTGCGCGATGCCGAATTCGCGGCGCACAGCATCGCGGGTCTTTCCGCGTTCGGAGAGATCGTAGAGTTCGACACCATTCGGAATCGCGTGGACGCGCTCCGCGCTGCCGAGGAATTCCGCGAGGTTGCGCTTCCGTTCCTCGATGACGGCGACCATCGGGCCGCGGTAGCGCGTCAGCGCGCGGCGCGCGATCCAGTCACGAATCCACGGCGTGCGTTCGCGGAGGTAGCGCGCACTTTGCGTGAGGTGGATCGTGCAGAGGCTCGGCAGTGCGCAGTCGCCCGCGGCGCGCAGGAGGTCGAGGCCGTCCTCCAGATTCTGCTTGTTGAGATGGACGATGTCGGGCGCGAATTTTTTCCACGATTCCGCCGCCGCGCGCGCCGAGGCGCGATCGAGATGGCTCGCGATGGAGCGGAAACGGCGGTCGTAAGTGTTCGTATAGTCCTGCCGCAGCACCGTGCCGATTTTTCCGAAGAGCGCGCAGAGTTCGTCCATGCGCGGATGCGACGAGGCCCAGAGCGCGACCTCGTGCCCGCGCGCCGCGAGCGAGCGGCCGAGGTAGCAGAGGTAAAGCTCGCCTCCGCCGCGGGAGCCGCTGCTGGTGCTTGCGAGGAGGATTTTCAGAGCGGTTGGGAGTTGGGGGTTTGGAGTTGAGGAGCGCAGACCGTGTGCAAGGCCTGTGCCCACCGTTCGGCTCCGCGCGCGGGAGTCCAGTCCGCGGCCGCGCGCGATGAGGCTTCGCCGTGTGCGCGGGCGAGGTCGGGATTCGCAGCGTAGCGGAGCATGGCGGCGGCGAGTGCATTTGCGTCACCGGCAGAAAAAGTGAAGCCGTTTTCGCCTTCGCACAGGAGGTCGTGCGCCGCGCCGACGTGATCGCTCGCGATGACCGGCAGGCCCGCGCCGAGCGCCTGGTTCACGACGACACCCCAGCCGTCGTGCCGGCTGGGGAGCACGAAGACATCGGCCTGTGCGAAGAACGGCGGCAGCGCCTCGGGGGCCTGGAAGCCCGCGTATCGCACGCGCGCGCGCGGATGGGGTGAGCGCGGCGAGCATCTGCGGCAGTTCCGCCTCGCGGCCCACGAGGAGCAGGCGTGCATTTTCCGGCAGGGTCGCGAATGCGGCGAGGAGGTGATCCACGCCTTTGCGCGCGATCATCTGTCCGCAGAAAAGAAACGTCACGGCGCCGGGCTCGCGCGGCGGTCGCGACTCGGCGGCGAAGGGCGCGAGGTCGCAGTGGTAGGGGATATTGAAAATGCGCGTCTTTGGAAACCGCTCGGCGTAGTCGCACTCGGCCCACGATCCGATCGCGGCGATGCCCGCGGCACGATGAAGCGGCGCAGTAAGCAGGTCGTGCCTGCGCGAGCGTGCGCCAAGTTTTTCCCCCCAGAATATCCAGCGCGAGCGCCGCAGCTTCGCGCGCAAGAGCCACTGGCCGGTGAGCGACATGAGCGTATTGCACACGATCACATCGTAGTCGCGCGGCGACGGGAGCCGCCAGTTCACATGCACGCGTGCGTGTCCGATCGAAAACCAGAAGCCCGGCAGGTAGCTCTCATACGCCGCGAGCGGGCGCTCCGGCCACGGCGAGTCCGGCGCAGCGCGCTCCATGTAAAAAACGCGCGGCGTGACATCCGCCCGCGCCGCGAGCGCCGCGAAAAGATCGCGCTGGTACGGTGACGGGAGCACGCTGACGAATGCGACTTTCATCACGCGTCCGCGTTGAAAATATCGCACGCGTGGCGGCGGCCCGTTGCTCCGGTGCTGATCGTTGGGCGCGGCGGATTCAATCTTCGGAATATGGCTGCCCGCTGTCGTCCGCGCCGGGAAGATTCCGGCGGGAGCGCGAGGAGAATGCGAGCGCCCGGGCCTTCCGCGCGAGGTAACGGACAAGGTAGCCCGTGCCAACGATCGCTGCGACGGAAGGAAGGAGTGCGGTCGTGTAAGTGAAGAGGCTGCGCATCGAGATCACGGCGGCGAAAAATCCGGACGCGTAGATGAGGATGCCGAGCTCGGAATTTTTCGGACCCATGAGGTGCGACCACCAGCCATTGATCGCGCCGAAAAACAGGGCGCATAGGAGGACTCCGAAAAAGCCGCCCGCCATGTAAGCCTCGCCTACGAAGCTGGCGGAGATCGTGATCGATCCGCTGAACTCGCCGAGCGCGTGTTCGATGCTGCTTGAGAGTCCCTCGGGCTTTCCTTTCCACAGCGCGCGCGGGATCGGGCGGATCAGTGCGAGATACGGCACCTCGAGGCCGAGGTAGGGCATCCGCGACGGAAATACGGACGTGAGCTTCGCGATGTTGCACAGGTTGTAGTCCACATACAGGGTGTCGGCCTTGGTGATCGAGTGGGCCGCTTCTCCGGTGAGGAATTTTTTCAGGCCTTGCGAGCGGATGTGGAGCATCGCGACGGTGCCGAACATCATCATCGCCGCGGCGGCACCGCTGACGACGAGCAGCTCTTTCTTGCGCCCCTTTGACGATGCAAATGCAAACCCGATGACGAACGTGACCAGGTAACTTGCAAGCACGCTGCGCGTGGCGCCGGCAAAGGCGATGAAGAGCACAAGCAGAAACCCGGAGACCACCAGGACCAGCGAGAGGATGCCGAAGCGATGCCGCCGCGCGAGAATGATTCCCGCGAGCGGAGGCACGAGATTGATGAGCATGTTCAGCTCGTAGATCAGCGCGCCGAAGTCGCCGAGCCTCCCGCGGCCCCACGGCTGCTCGAAGCGCGGACGAGTGAGGTAGTCCAGCCACTTCACGGGACTGAATCCGACGGCGGGCGAGGCCCACTGGTGCGCGTAGCCGATGCAGAATGCGGTCCAGAAAATGAGCACCAAAATTCCGGGCGGGATTTCGTGGGTGAGCAGCCGCTGGAGGGGCGGCCGTTTCGGGTGGAAAAAATGCCGCCCGATCAGCAGGCCGGCAAATCCGAGGATGACGAGGTTGATCGCCGTCGCGGCGTTGTCGCGCGTGGCCAGCGCATCGAATTTTGTCTGCGGAAAAAGGAACTCGAAGAGCGTCAGAAAATAGAATGCCAGGATTGCGAGGACATCGGCGCGGATGAGGTTGTTCAGCCCCTTGCGCACGTCGAACGAGAACCCGAGGGCGAGCGACAGGAGCGTCCCGATTGCAGCGATGGATGCCATCGCGGAGGGGCGCTGTGCCGCGCCTCCGCTGCTCGCGGCGAAGGCCGTGATGACCAGCCCGATCAGGCTTGCGACGGTGGCGCTTTGCTGCGGCCGGGGACACTCCCACACGTCCATCTCCGGTGCCTGCTGCCGGCGCTGCGGCCCCGGCGGAATGACCCCGCGCGGCGGGGCGTTCGTCTGCTTCTTGGCTGGTCGCGGGAAAAAATTCATCGGCTGAGGGCTGCCTCGCTCTCCGCAATAATTGTGCGAGCGCCGTCCGTCCACGTGAAGTTGTCCGACGTGCGCCTCGGGTTCCGCTCCCACCAAGCGAGTTCGGCCGCGAGCGAGGCGGCGTCGCCGACGGGAAAAATGCTGCCGTTCTCGCGGTGCCGGATGCAGTCCTTGCCGCCGGTGCGATCGCTCACGATGCACGGGCAGCCGCAGTTCAGCGCCTGCGGCACGACGAGGCCGAAGCCCTCCTCGAGCGACGGCAGCACGAGCACGCTGCTGTCGCGCATCGCCCGTGCGAGGTGCTCCTGCGGCAGCGCGCCGTGGAAGGTGAGCGGTGTCGCGCCGCGGTATGCTGCGAAGTCCTTCGCAGTCTTCGCGGACCGCGAGCCGATGAATTCCATCTTCCAATGCGCGCGGCCCGCGAGCGTGAGCGCTTCGAGCAGCGTGCGGATGCCTTTGCGCAGGCTGATCTGCCCTGCGAAGAGGATGCGAAAAAATGGCGGCGCGGATGGCTTCTCCGCACTGCGGAAGACGCGCGCATTCGTATCCGCGCCGTACGGGGCGACCCACACGCGGGCTGCGGGGATGCCCGTCGCGATGAGCTGGTCGCGCACGACGGTGGATGCGGCACAGTGGAAATCGGCGAGCGCATATTCCTCGTCCTCACGCTCGAAATACGCGGCGTCATACGGGCATTCCTTTTCGAGGCTCATGCCGACGCGCTCGTATTCGGGGCGCATGATGCGCACCCATTCGCGTGCCGGGCCGGTCGCGTGGTTGAGCACGGTGCGGATGCCGAGCTTCTTCGCGGCGCGAAAGGTGTGCAGCGCCTGGCCGGGCATCGCGTGGATGAAATCGCACGGCTCCAAGTGCGCGCCGACCCAACGGTCGAAGCCCCGATCCTGCCACAGGAAAAGCCGCCGGGCGCTCGGACGCAGCGCGGCGGGCGCGTATTTCAGCAGGCCGTACACGACGTTTGTGCGGAAGCTAAAGCAGCGCAGGTGCGCGGGATTTGCATCCGCGATTTTCCATGCAGGATAGCCCGAGTAGAAGTGCGCGAGCGCACCAGCCTCGGCGACGGCGCGCGCGGTGGGCCACATGTGGCAGGGGTTCGTGGCTGAGAAGGAGATCCTCATGTGGATTCCACAGCGGGGCTCCCGTTTTCCAGGCGATGTCTCCGGTAAAATTTCCGGATGAGCCGCAGCGCGGGCTGCTCGACGAGGAAGGTGAGCAATGTCGCGGCGAGCATCACCGTTGCTGCGGCTGCGGCCAGTTGGACCGGGCGCGGAAATGTCGTGAGCGCGCACATGACGACGTAGCCGATATTTTGGTGCACGAGGTAGAGGCTGTAGGAGATGGTGCCGAGAAAGACGAGGGGGCGCGCATTGCTCCAGCCGAGCCGCTGCCGCGCGAGGGCGTGGAAAAGCGCGAGCATGAGCGCATAGAACGCGAGCTCGATGACGAGCGACCAGTACACGACGTCCACCATCGGCACGCGCAGCGGTTGGGCGAGCATGGTGAGATTCCACATCGCGTCGCGCCACGACACGGTGAGACCCGGCAGAGGGGCGCACCACACCACGGTCTGCGTGAGCAGTACTGCCACCCAGAACACCGGGAACAGCCGCGAGCCCCGGGACACCGCGAAATCCAGCGCAGACCGTGTGCGGGCGAGCGTCATGAAGATCACGAATCCGCTGATCATGAAAAACAGGTGTACTGCAAACACGCCAAACTGAAGCCCCGGCGCACGCCCGTCGCCGAACATGCTTTGGAAAATCACCGTGTGGTGAAAGATCATCACCATCACTGCGGCGATTCCGCGCAGCACATCGAGCTCGGCGATGCGGGATCGGTCGGCTGAGGCGGGTATAATCACGAAATGGAGCAGGGCTGAACTTCTCTGAGTAGCGGCGTGTGTGCCAGATGGTGGATTTTCCGTGCGCGAAAGTCCCGCCAAAGCTCTCTCGCACGGAGCACTCGCGGGCCGTCGGCACCGATCCTACCGCGGGGCATTCGCCTGTGCGCGCAGGAGGAGGAAGATCCGATCCTGTTCGAGCGACGGAGGCACGGCGTCGCGCACGTACGGCGCCTGCGACAGCAGGGCCGCGGCCTGCGCGGCTCAGAAAATGAGAAGCCCGGCGAGCCAGACAAATTCGGGAGTGTTGCGGCGGACGGGCGAGGGCGCGGGGTTCATGATGGTGCGGAGAAAAAAGGAGAGGGGCGTCATCCGCGTCACGGCTCGAATGGAAATTTCGCGTCCCATTCCGCCCGATCGCGGATCGGATTCCGGAGCAGTCGCATCCACGCAAGGTAGCGCCGCCACGGCACGGGTGCGCGCGCGGCGAGGCAGCGCGGGATGCCGCGCAGAAATGCGAACCACGACTTCGGCTCCCGCACGGCCCACGCGAAGCCGCGGCGGCATGCGTATCCGAACTGGCGCGCCGCGCGGAACACCGCGACTGCGGGAAGCTGCAGCAGCGGGCAACGCATCAGCACGCTCCACAGCTCGTTCCGGGCATGGCGCTGATGCGTGCGCATCTCGTTCCGCTCCGTCGCGGTGAAGTGATGACGGACGGTCGCCGCCGTTTCGTAGCGCACCTCCCATCCGGCTGCGACGCAGCGCAGCGCGAAGTCCGGCTCCTCGTAGGCGTGGAAAAAAAAGTCCGGGTATCCGCCGATGTCGCGGAATGTGGAGCGCCGGATTGCCGCTGCCGAATTCGCATAGCTGCCGATGAAGTGCGGCTCCCCGAAGTCCGGCTGCGAGAGCGTCTCCGGGTACTCGTCCGTCCGCTGCGGAAATGAAGCGATGGCGAGCCTCGGATTATCCGCAAAAATCTTCCGCACTCGTGCGACGAAATCGCGTTCGATCGGATAGCTGTCGTCATCGAGGCTCACAAAAATGTCGCTCTCACAGAGCGCTCCGAGTTCGTTGCGCGAGGCGATGGAGCCGTGCGGCTGCGGATGAATCACGAGGCGCACGCCTGGGTGGTTTTTCCGCACCCACTCGTCCGTGCCGTCGGTGCAGCCGTCAGCGGCAACGAGCACTTCGTCCGGCGCAGGATCGAGTCCCGCGAGCACACCGAGGGTGCGGATCAGTTCGTCGCGCCGGTTGTGGGTGGCGATGCAGATCGCGACGCGGGGGCTCATGCGCCGGGTTTGCGCACGATGCGAACCATGTTCGTCCAGAGGAAGGGAATCGGGCGTCCACGACCGTGGAAGGCGACGAATTCAAAGCCCGCCCCGGTGAGCAGTCGCGTGAGCGTGGCGCGCGACCAGTGCTTGATGTGGCCGCCTTCCCAGAGCGCGGTGAGTGCGCGGTCAATGCGTCCGGTGATCGCGAGCAGCAGATTTTTTGCGTATTTCCAATACGGAGTCGTGATGATCAGCAGCCCGCCGGTGCGCAACGCTTCCATCGCGCGGCGGGCAAATGTGACCGGCGAGTAAAGGTGTTCGATGACTTCGACTGAATAGATCGCGTCGAATGCCGTGACACCGGGGAAGGCTGCGCGGCGGTCGTCATTCAGCGAGGACGCCGAGGACTCGATGCCGGGATAGCGCTCGCGTGCGCGTGCGATGCCGCCGGCCGAAAGATCAATGCCGTGGCAGCGGTGGCCGAGCGCGGCGATGTCGGCGGTGAAGTTCCCGTCGCTCCAGCCGGCGTCGAGCACGCGGGCCGCGGGCGGGAGCGGCTGATACGGCGGATCGGGCTGCGCGTAGTCGTGGTATGCGTGGAGTTCTCCGGGCATGAAGTGGGTAGGTGTAGCGGGAACCGGGCCGCGCGTCACGGCCAAGCTCACGCGGGCGGGAGCGATGGCATGATGTTTGCACTCCGGGGAGCGACGTATGGCTTGGAATCATCACCGCAGTTGGTAGGCACATGGCGATGTCAGCACCTGAGAACGCACCGAGACCCGGCCTGCCCGCGTTAAAATTTGGCATCATCATCCCGGTCGGCCCGTCGGCGAACGATGTGGAGCGCGCGGGCGATGTGCTCGCGAGCGTGCTCGCCTACGAGCCGGAGACGCCGCTCGTGCTGTTCATTGACGATGGCGGAAAGGATCGCCGGCTGGATGAAAAATTCCGCGCGACCGCAACCTGCCGGCTGGTGAATATTTTCAACACGCGCAACGGCCACGGCATCGGCGAGACGAGCGGTCTCTCCGCCGGGATGCTGCTCGCGATCGCGTGGCTGCACGCGAATGCGGACTGCGGGTTCGTGATGAAGCTCGACACGGATGCGCTCATCATCGCGCCCTTCGCGGAGAAAATCCTGCGCACGCTCGCAGCCCGCCCCGATGTCGGCATGGTCGGACTTTACAACCGCATGTGCGACGGCTCGGTGCGCGATCAGACCAGTTTCCGCAAGATGCTTGGCAAGCTCGCGAGCCCCTTCGCCGTGTGGCGCAATCCGCCGGGCTGGGGCTATCTCACAGTGCATCTGTGGGGACGTGGTGCGACGATACGTCGGCAGATCACGGAGGCGATCCGCGCGGGCTACCGGCCTGCGGAATTCATCCTCGGCGGCGCGTATGCGTTCACCGGCGAGGCCGTGCGGCGGTTTGCAAAGCACGGGTTTCTCGACGACCCGCACCTCTGGCTCGGGACGCATTTCAGCGAGGATGTGGTGCTGAGCATGTACGTGTGCGCGACCGGCCTGCGGCTGCACGGGATGACTGCCGACGGCGAGCCTTTTGCCGTGCAGCACTACGGCCTGCCGGATACGCCGGAGCGCCTCGTCGAGCGCGGCTACAGCGTGATCCACAGCGTGAAAAGCGACGCGCGTTTCAGCGAGGCGGCGATCCGGGAATTCTATCGCAAGCGGCGCGAGGCTCAGGCGGCAAAGTAAAATCGGCTCCTGCTTCTGCGGTCACATGTCAGTGACCGGCGAGGGCAAGATTTCGAGAATGGCCCAGTGCTTCAGCACTGGGTTCCCGGATTCAGAAAGGGCGAAGTCCATACAGGGACGAAAGAACGGTTGCCACGCGCCGCCGCGCGTGTCCCGCGGGCTGTCTTCGGCAGGCTTCCTTGCTCCGCTCGGCTCTGCCGTCCCTGGCGGGACTTTGTTCCTTCACTCATGATGGTTCCCAGCGCTGAAGCGCTTGGCTATTTTCAAAGACACCGTCTCACGTGTCGTGCGTCAGTCCCCGAGGAATGAAACTGCAGGCGATTCGAGGCGCAGGACTTCGGTCGGGGATTTGGCGTCCACTTCCACGGTGAAGGTGTGCGCACCGGCGGTGAGAACGACGCTCGGCGAAGGCTCGCTGGCGATGGCGAGGGGCTGGCCGTCGAGCCACGCTTTGCAGATGCCCGTGAGGTTCAGCGTTGCCTTGCCTGTGGTCGCAGCTTGGAAGAGCGCGGTGAGATGCACGGCGTCCTTTTTGGTCGCGAGCAGCGCGAGTTTTTCCAGGAGCAGGTCGCGCGTGAGGCGGCCATCCACAAGCGTGTAGGCAAAAATCGCGGGCGCGCCATCCTGTAGCCGCGCTTGTGAAAGCGCGGGCTGATCGGTGCCGGGCGGACGATCAGCCCGCGGATTTACATCCGCGGCTACGGGCTTCAGCGCGCCGTCCACTTTTTCCGAATCCGTGAGCTGCCACGTGCGCGCGACGTTGTTCTTGCTCGCGTCGAATGGGCCGGGGCGGCCGAGTTCCATGAGGAAGGCGTAGAGGTTCAGCCGCTCGAAGCCCTTCGTCGGCGGGTCGAACGACGCGCGCGACCAGCCGAGCGGCGTGTCGGCGCTGAAGGCGAGATTCCGCACGGTGAACTTGCGGTCGGGGAACTGCTCGGCCATGCGCGTCTCCAGGTAACCGTAGGTGCCCTCGCGTTCGAGGAGCGTGTCGCCGAGGAAGAGGACACGGTCGCCGTCCTTGATCTCAAAGGACTCGGCGCGGGCGAACACGGAGAATGCGAGGCAGGCGACGGTGAGGAGGAACGTGCGCATCGTGCCGGAATAAAGAGGAAAGGAGCGGCGCGCTAATTCGCGGGGGCTTCCGCAGGGGGCGGCGGGAGCTCGGATCGGTCAATATGACTTGGGGCGGGCGCCCGGTCTTCGGCTGCCTTCTCGCTGCGCTTTTCGGCCCGCCTCTCCCCGCGTTTCTCGGCTCTCGCGATTTCCGCGCGATGCAGGCCGTACCGGATCGGAGCCGTGACGACACGGCCAACAATGCATCCTTGCAAGTGGAACGTGATGACGAGGATGATGCTCAAGGCAGTGAGTTTCATACAAGATTGATTCGCAGTCTGAGGGCTGATTGCGCGCATTGTTTGCTGCAAGTGGACCTGTGCACGAGAAGGATTGCCCCCTTTAGAGCAGCTTGCCCGGCGGCTGCGGCTCGCCGTGGCCTTTCGAGTGCAGCTGTCGGATGCCGTCGCGAATATAGAACAACCCAGAGATGAGCGTGAAGAAACCGGCGATAAAAACCGGCATGTCGAGAAACGCGACTTCGTGTCCCGCGATGCGCGCCTTCCATTCGCTGCCGGTGAAAAGCATCGCGCAGCCGATGGCGACCATCTGCGAGACGGTGGCCGATTTTCCCATCCAGCTCGGGCGCACACGGGCGTCGCCATTGATGAAATAGACTGCGAGCACGCCCGTGACGAGCGCGACGTCGCGCGCGATGACGAGCACGGGAAACCAGAGGGGAAATTCATACTGCCAGTTGCCAAAGCTGAGCGTGAATATGGCTGCGAGGAGCAGCCCTTTGTCCGCGATGGGATCGAGCACGGTGCCGAGCTTGCTCATCTGATTGTAGCGGCGCGCGATGTAGCCATCCACGCCGTCGCTCGCGGCGGCGATGACGAAGATGGCGATGGCCGCGAGGCGCATCCATTCGTGCGGATGCCCGTGCGCGACGCTGCGCCCGTAGTAGAGGGCCATGAGCACGAAGAACGGGATCATCAGGATCCGGCCGATGGTGATCTTGTTTGCGGTGGTCATCGCGTGGGAAGGATGCGCCAGTGCGCGCGGGAAGGGAAGTGGAGTGTTGGTGGAACGCGACCTCCGGGCGCGTTTCCCCCGGCGCACGCAAAACGAAGCGCGCCCGGAGGTCGCGCTCCACCAGCGCGGCTACGACAGGCAGGCCATCGCCGTGCCGCACTCGCTGCCGGCGGGGTGCTCGCCGGTGTGTGCGGGCTGCGGCTTGAGGTTTAGTTCGTCGAGCAGCGCGCGATCGTCGTTCACGCCGGGGTTTGCGGCGGTGAGGAGCTTGTCGCCGTAGAAGATGGAATTCGCACCGGCGAAGAAACACAGCGCCTGGCCTTCGCGCGTGAGGCGCGTGCGGCCTGCGCTGAGGCGCACCTTTGCGCGCGGCAGCGCGATGCGCGTGGTGGCGATGAGGCGCACGAGCTGGAAGATATCCACGGGCGGCTGCTCGTCGAGCGGCGTGCCGGGCATGGGCATGAGGCAATTGATCGGCACGCTCTCAGGCGCGGGATCGAAATTCGTGAGGACTTCGAGCATCTTCAGCCGATCGAGTTCCGTCTCGCCCATGCCAATGATGCCGCCGCAGCACACGCTCATGCCGGACTTTTGCACGTGGCCGATGGTGTCGAGCCGATCCTGAAATGTGTGCGTGCTGACGATGCTCGGGTAGTGCTCCGGCGAGGTGTCGATGTTGTGGTTGTAGGCCGTGACGCCGGCATCCTTGAGCTGCACGGCTTCCTTTTCACCGAGCTGCCCGAGCGTGACGCAGACCTCCATGCCGAGCTTCGCGACGCGGCGCACGCTCTCCAGCACGCTCTCGAAACGCGGGTCGCCATTGCGCACGCCCTTCCACGCCGCGCCCATGCAGAATCGCGTGGAGCCATTTTCCCTCGCGCGCACGGCGACGGCTTCGATGGCATCCGGCGACATCAGCGTCTCGCGTTCGACGCCCGTGTTGTAGCGCGCCGACTGGGCGCAATAGCCACAGTCCTCCGAGCAGCCGCCGGTCTTGATCGAGAGCAGCGTGCAGAGCTGCACCTCGTTCATTTTCCAATGCGCGAGATACACCTCGCGCGAGCGACCGATGAGATCGAAGAACGGCGTTTCGTAGATGGCCTGCAGGTCGCGGAGTTTCATTCGTGTTTTGGAAAATTGGGTGGGGTCGTCATCTTATTCTTAATCTTATTCCTCTTCCGGTCCCACTCCGGCACTGCGGCTGATCACCGCGGGGTTGGGATTTAGAATAAGATCGTGAGTCAGCGCGTCCAGTGACCCGCGGCGGTCGCGGGCAAGGGCAGCTCGTCCGTCATGTACTGGCTCTTGCCGGTGAGCCCCCACATCGGCACGCCCGTCGCCGAGCGGAAACGCGACGACATGCTCTCGCCGGTGTGGCAGCCCCAGCTCCGCACGAGCGCGTCCTTCGTGAAGATGCCGCGGTTGATTTTCCTCATGTCGTTCTCGTGCAGCCAGACCTTCGACGCGCTGTCTATGTTGTTCGAGTAGTCGAAGAGGAAGCACGCCTTGTTGCTGTGGCAGAAGAACTCGAGGTTGTTGATTTTCACGCGGTCGCGCGGCTGGCCGGCGTTGATGTAGTTCAGGAGCTGCGAGGTCGTGTCGAACCACATGAGCTTCACATGCAGCGACTCGCGGATGCCGTTGATCGCGCTGATGTAGTCCTGGCCGTCCTGCCGTCCGCGCGTGATGTAGCCGGGGCGGTACACGAGCCATGTGATCTGCCGCTGCGGATCGAGCTGCTGGATCTGCGCGATGCGGAGCTGCGCGGCGCGGATGAAATTCAGCCACCACTTGTCATGCGGCTGCGCCTTCCACTTTTCCCAGATGTAAAGTGAGAGGCCGCCGCTGACGATGATGGCCTCGCCGGGTTCCGTGGGTTCCTTCGGTGTCGCAGCGCGCGAAAGCTGAGTGTTGAACAGCGCGAGTGCGGCGAGGAAAATTCTGAGCGCATTGGACATGGCGCGGGAGTGAAATGCGCGTGCACCGGAAGCGCCAGTGGAAAATGGTGCCACGGCGCGCGGCTACCCGTAGCGCCCCTCGATGTATTCCGAGGTGCGCGAGTCGCGCGGGGTGAGGAAGAGATCCTCGGTGCGCGCGTGCTCGATGAGTTCGCCCATGAGCATGAAGATGGTCTCGTCGCTCGCCCGGCGCGCCTGCGCCATGTTGTGCGTGACGATGACGATCGTGTAGCGGCCCGCGAGGCTCCACATGAGTTCCTCGATGGCGCGCGTGCCGTCCACGTCGAGAGCGGAGCACGGCTCGTCCATGAGGATGATCTGCGGCTTCAGCGGCAGCAGGCGCGCGATGCAGAGCTTCTGCTGCTGCTCGAGCTGGAGGCCGATGGCGCGGTCGTTGAGGCGATCTTTCAGATCCTTCCACAGCCCCGTTTCCGTGAGCGCCTTCTCCACGGCGTCGTCGAGATCACCCCGGCTCGGTTTCGATTCCGCGTGGATGCGCAGGCCGAAGACGACATTTTCGTAGATGGAAAGCGGCAGCGGGTTCGGTCGCTGAAAGACCATGCCGACGGACTTGCGCAGCTCGATGAGCGACACGTCCTCGTCGTAAATGTTTTTGCCTAGCAGCTTGATCTCGCCGGTCGTGGTCACGTTGCCGTAGCGCTCGTTCACGCGGTTGAAACAGCGCAGCAGCGTGGTCTTCCCGCAGCCGCTCGGCCCGATGAGCGATGTGATTTTCCCGTGCTTGATGTCCACGTTGATGCCCTTCAGCGCCTGGAACTTTCCATACCAGAGCTTCACGTCGCGCGTGGTGATGCTGTGCTGCGGGTCGCTCATCCGAAAATTCCGTTCACGTAATCATACGTGCGTTTGTCCTTCGGCTTGTCGCCGAAGAGCTGTTCGGTCGGTCCGAGTTCGATGATTTCGCCGTTCCAGAGGAACATCGTGCGCGCGGCGAGCCGACGGGCCTGTTGCACGAGGTTGGTCACGAGGATGATGGTCATCTCTTTTTTCAGCACCTTCAGCACGTCTTCGATGCGCATCGTCGTGACGGGATCGATGGCGATGCTGAATTCATCGAGGCACAGAATCTCCGGGCTGTGCGAAAGGGCGCGCGCGATGGTGAGCCGCTGCTGCTGTCCGCCCGAGAGCTTCGTGCCGAGCGTGTCGAGGCGGTCTTTCACTTCGTCCCACAGCGCGGCTTGGGTGAGGCATTTCTCCACGAGCGTATCGAGTTCGCTCTTCTTCTTCATGCCGGCTGCGCGTGGGGCAAAGGCGACGTTGTCGTAGATCGAGAGCGGCAGGCCGACGGGCAGCGGCGCGACCATGCCGACTCGGCGGCGCAGCTCATACACGTTCCGCATTTTCGCGATGTCCTCGCCGTCCACGCGGATCGTGCCGGTCGGCTTTGCGCCGACGGTGAATTCGATCGTCCGGTTGATGCAGCGCAGCAGCGAAGTCTTGCCGCTCTGCGCAGGCCCGATGATGCCGAGGATTTCGTTCGGCTCGATGTCGAACGAGATGCCGTGGATGACTTCCTTCGGCCCGTAGCTGAGCCGGAGGTTTTCGACTTGGACCTTGGGCGTTACCATTTTTTGCGTCCGCGCAGCCATGAGCGCACGAGGATGGCGGTGAGGTTTACGAACACCACGAGGCCGAGCAGCACGAGGGCAATGGCGAAGGGCAGCGCTTGGGGTGCGTTCGTGACCTGCGTCGTCACGGTAAAAAGGTGCATCGAGAGCGCCATGCACTGATCTCCAAGGCCGTATGCGAAAAAATTCCCCTCCTCGATGCGACGGTAAAATACAGCGCCAGTGAACATGATCGGCGCCGTCTCGCCGGCGGTGCGGCTCACCTGCAAAATCACGCCGGTGAGGATGCCGCTGATCGAGTTTGGCAGCACGATGCGCCAGATGGTCTGCCACTTCGTCGCGCCGACATTCCAGCACGCCTCACGGAATTGCCGCGGGACCGCGGCGAGCGCTTCTTTCGTCGAAGCGATGATGACCGGCATGGTCATGATCGCGAGCGTGAGCGAGGCGGCGAGGATGCTGCGGCCCATGTGTGCAAAGAGCACGAATGCGCCGAGGCCGAAGAGCGCGTGGACGATGCTCGGCACGCCTGCGAGATTCACCACGGCGAGGTTCACGACGCGGGTGAACCAGTTGTCCCTCGCGTATTCGTTCAGATACACGGCGGCGAGCACGCCGATGGGCGCGCTGATGCAGAGCGAGACGCCGACGAGCCAGAACGTGCCGAGCAGCGCGCTCCAGATGCCGCCTGCGCGCATGCCGCTCACCGGATTGGTCGTGAGAAATTTCCACGAGATGAGCGAGAAGCCCTCCTTCACGAGATAGCCGATGATGAGGACGAGTGGGATGATGATGCATGCGACCATCACGGCGAAAATGGCGCGCGCGATTTTCTCGCTGCGCTGCTTTTTCCGCGTGAAGGGCGTCTCGGCGAACTGCGCCACGGGCTGTGCGTCGGCTGGCATGTTCATTTTTTGCGAATGCCTTTGACCACGAGGTCGGCGACGAGGTTGACGATGAAAGTGATGGTGAAAAGCAGGATGCCGATGAGGAACAGCACGCGGTAGTGCGGCGAGCCCTCGCTGGCTTCGCCGAGTTCGGCGGCAATGGTCGCGGTGAGCGTGCGGCAACTGTCGAAGATGCCGTGCGGCACCTGCACCGCGTGGCCGGTGGCCATGAGCACGGCCATCGTTTCGCCGACCGCGCGGCCCACGCCGAGCAGCACGGCGGCGAGCAGGCCGTTCTTCGCCGCGGGCAGCAGCACGCGCCAGATGATCTGCCAGCGTGTTGCGCCGAGCGCGAGTGCGCCCTCGCGGTAGCTGTCGGGAACGGCTTTCAGCGCGTCCTCGCCGATGCTGACCATCACGGGGATGCTCATGAGCGCGAGGAGGATTGCGGCGTTGAGCACGTTCAGGCCGACGTTCACATGGAAGAGTTTTTGGATTAACGGATTCATCACCGTGAGGCCGATGAAGCCCCATACGATGCTCGGAATCGCGGCTAGCAGCTCGATGACGACCTTCAGAATCTCCCGCGTCTTCCCGGTGCAAAACTCCGAGACAAAAATCGCCGCACCAAGGCCGAATGGCACCGCGATGAGCATCGCTACGCCGGTCACGCTCAGCGTTCCCGCGAGCAGCGCGAGCGTGCCGAAGCGCACATTGCTCATCGAAGTGGGATACCACTCTGTGCTTGTGAGAAACTGACCGAGGCTGAAATCCTTGCTTGCCAAAATCGGCGCGCCTTCGCGGAAGACGAAAAAGAAAATCGCGAAGACAAATACGATCGCGCTCGCCCCGCAGATGCGGATGAGCAGTTCGATGGCCTTTTCGCCGTAGATGCTGAACTTGGAGCGGGAGCCTGTCATTTGCGGAAAAGGCGGGCGGTGCCTTTGAAGCGCCGTCCGCCTGCGAATCCGGGTCGTGTGAAGTTACTTTGCGTCCTTGGGTGCGAATTCCGCCAGCGGCACATAGCCGCTCTCGATGACGATTTTCTGCCCAGGTGCGGTGAGTATCCACTTGATGTATTCCTCGGCCTCGGGCTTTGCGGTCGGCGGCACATACATGAACATCGGGCGGGCGATGGGGTATGTCTTGTCGAGGGTGGTTTGGATGGTCGGCTCGACGCTTGGTTCGCCGGTCTTCTTGGAAACCCTGATGACTTTCACCTTGTCCGTGCGGTAGCCGATGCCGCTGAAACCGATGGCCGAGGGAGTGCCTGCAACCAGTTCCACCACATCCTTCGAGCCGCTCATCTCACGGGCTCCCTGCCTCATATCGCTTTTTTTTCCGAGCACTGCTTCGCGGAAATAATGGTAGGTGCCGCTGTTGCTCTGCCGGCTGGCGAGGACGAACTGATCCTGTCCGGCCGGCATGGTGACGCCGATTTCGCTCCACTTGGTGAACTTGCCGCCCGCCTTGTAGATTTCGCTGAGCTGCTCGACGGAGATGTCCGTGATCGGGTTGCTCGGGTGGACGTAGATGGCGAGCGCGTCGTAGCCCACAAGGTGTTCGGTGGGGTGCTTGCCGCCGTACTTTGCCGTGGCCTTTTCCTCCTCCTCCTTTTCGAGCTTGCGCGAGCTGTTCGCGATGTCGCACGTGCCGTTGATCAGCGAGGAGATGCCCACGCCGCTGCCGCCGCCGAGGACTTCCACAGAGATGCCTGGCTTCACACCGTGGTAGGCCTCGGCCCATGCTTGGGCGAGGTTCACCATAGTGTCGGAACCGACGTTTTGCAGCGAGATGCCCTTGCCGCCTTTCTTGTTGCAGCCGGTCAGGGAAATTCCGGCCACCGCGAAGATGGCGAGTGCGAGTGTGGTGATGCGTTTCATTCTGTGATGTGTTGGTTTTGGAAAATTTGGGTCAGCCGATGCTGTCGCTGAGCACGGCGTCGCAGAGTTCGGTGATGTGCTCGCGGAGAAACTGGTAGGCGGACTCGTAGGCGGCGTGCTTTTCCTCGTCGGTGCCGGTGACCGCCGAGGGATCCGGCAGGCTCCAGTCGAGGCACACGGCCTTGGTCGGTTTCGGGAAGGCCTTCTTCGCAGGGGGCGAGAGCGCGACGATAATCTGCGCGGCGTCGAGATTCGGGAGCTGCGTGACGCTGCGCGTCTTGGCGTTCGAGATGTCCACGCCTTTGCCACGCATGAATTCCACCGTGCCGGGATCCACGCTCGTCGGCGTGAGGCCGGCGCTGGCGAAGACAAACTGCGGGCGGGCGAGCGACGTGGCGATGGCCTCGGCCATCTGGCTGCGGCAGTGATTGCGGTCGTCTATGAAGACCATGCGCCATGTCTCTCCGCCGAGCTTGCGCGGGTAGTCTCCGGCGACCATGTAGATCACGTCCTCGCAGATGTTCGTGGCCTGGTCGGACACGCGCTCGAAGCGTCGCGCGATGGTCATCAGCGGCGTGAGCGCCTCGAGCGGGATGAGGTTTTCCGCGCGCAGCTTGAAGAGCTCATTGTTGATGACATTCCGCAGCGCATCCACCTCGTATTCGCGCCCAAGCACGTCGCGCGCGAGCGCCTCATCGCCGGCGATGAAAGCCTTCACCGCGTCGCGCAGCATCGGGATGCTGAGGCTGGCGATCTGCTGGAACCGCTCGACGGGAACCTGCGCGCCGAGCTTTGCCAGCTTGAGGATTTGCCGCGCGATACTTTCCGCGTAATCGCCGATGCGCTCCAGCTCCAGCGTGACGCGGATGGTGATGTAGGCAAAGCGCAGGCTGCGCGCGACGGGCTGCTGGCGGATGAGAAATTCCAAGCAGAGCCGATCGAGTTCCTTCTCCAATTCATCAATGCGCCGGTCGCGCAAGATCACCGCGTACGCAAGCTGCCGGTCGCGCGTGGCGAGGGACTTGATGCACGCCTCCAGTGCACCTTCCGCAAGCCGCGCCATCTCGGCGACCTTGTGCTTGATGCGATCAATGTCGTGCTGGAGCGAGTCTTCGTAGTGCGAGGGCATCAGGCGTGGTGAGTGGTGGAGGTTGCGGGTCGAATGTGACAAACGTGCGGCGATTGGGAAGCAAATCAGCAACAGTCTCCACGGTCAGTTTGCCTTGAGCATCGTCGCCATCGGGAAGGCGCCGCCGGAATGCGGGCCCCAGAAGACGCGCACCATCGTGCTCGCCGTCCAGACGTCCCGCCCACCGAGGGTGGAGTATTCGACCCCGGTCATGAGTTTGATTCGGTGCTTGGCGATGTGGTAGTTCAGCCCGAGGTAGCCGGCCTGGTAGAGGTCGCCCGTGCGCAAACCTGCCGGGCGCTCGTAGCGGCTCTGGGCGCGGAGGCCGTTGGTGCCACTCGATCCGGCGACCTGGTAGCGGCCGACGATTTGCAATTTATCCGTGAGGAAGTACCCCGGCTGGATGTTGAGCCCATAGACATCGCCGGCAGCGGCCCCGAGCCCGATGATGCCCTCGGCCATGAAGGAGGCCGGGCCTTTGGTCAGAATCAGCGCGGAGGATATGCCGTCTTCAAACCGGTTCAGGTTTGTCGCACTCCTGTTGGCGTCACTATGTACGTAGCTCGCATGCAGGAACGCCGTGTCTGTCCCGAGTGATTTACCGAGGTCGTAATAGACGGCCGCGAGGAAGGAATAGCCGGAGTTCAGTACGGTGAATGCCTTCCACATGTCGGTGCCGGTGGCGTTGGAGAAGATGCCTGTGTAGTAATCAAACCTCCCCTTTTGCCCCGATAGCGTGATGGCCGGGGTGTAGTCCGCCCCGAACATGTTGATGACCAGGCTGCGCTCCAGAGTCTGGATGTAGCGGCTGGACACGTTCCGGTCGTGGGAGAAGCGGTGCTTTTGCTGGCCGATGGTCAGTTGCAGCGAATTGCTGAATGCCCAGCGCGCCCAGAGCTCGGTGAATCCGTTATACCAAGGCTCGAAATCCGACCCGCTGATCGCCTGCGCGTGCAGCGTAAGGTGGTTGAAAAAGTGGGCCTGCGCGCCCAAGCGGATGCGTCGTGACTCATAGCCGTCGTCGTTCGCCGCGCTGCCTCTCGCCCAGTGGTACTGCCCGTGATAGCGGCCCAGCAGCCAGAAGGTCTGCAAAAAGGGGTTGTCCTTGTTGTGATAAAGGCGGCCCAGATTTTCGAGCTGGTCGCCGAGCGACAGCGACTCGCCGGTCTTGGCTCCGGTGCTGAGTGCGATCTTGCCCAGCTCATAGTCGCCGGCTTCCACGCTGGGGAAAATTGCCGTCATCATCAGCGCGCCGAGGAGCCAGCGTGCGGCGCGGTGCCGGGCCGTGGGCATGTGCGATGGCAGGATGTTTTCGTTTGCAGCGGTGGTGTGACTCTGAGTGCTATC
>Ga0315909_10000595_pt1 | contig 48979 bp, 42 predicted proteins | sample LakEriMetagenome_11_FD_203527 | JGI IMG/M metagenome (GOLD analysis project Ga0315909, IMG submission 203527) | Freshwater fungal communities from buoy surface, Lake Erie, Ohio, United States - Buoy 2 MA125 | ecosystem: Environmental > Aquatic > Freshwater > Lake | place: USA: Lake Erie, Ohio... | reverse complement strand
ACGATTTGCTGCAGGGAGCGGAGGGCGACGACATACTCGGTGGTGGGGTTGGGAGCGACCTTCTGCAGGGCGACGCCGGTGATGACACGCTCACGGGCGGCGCTGGCAACGACATTCTCTCCGGGGGTGCCGGCAATGATGTCGCAGTGTTCGCCGGCAGCTATGCCGATTACAGTCTCGCCAATATCGACGGCGTGCTGACCGTCACCGGCCCGGAGGGTACGGACCAGGTTGATGTCAGCGTGGAAGCGCTGCAGTTCGATGATGCCTGGGTCAACCCTTTACGGGATCCCACGCCCGGGCAGATTGGTGCCGAGTTCCGGGTCAATACCTACACCCCCAGCCGACTGCACGACCCCGCCATCACGGCCTTGGTGGACGGCGGCTTTGTGGTGACGTGGATGTCCGAAAGGCACAACGGCTCCTCTTATGTCGCTGATATCGACGCCCAGCGCTACTCGAGCGCGGGTGTGGCCATCGGTGCCGAGTTCCGGGTCAACACCTACACCGGCAACTACGGACGCGAACCCGCCATCACGGCGCTGGCGGATGGGGGCTTCGTGGTGGCATGGGAGTCCTCTGGCCAGGACGGCTCCGGTTTTGGCATCTACGCCCAGCGCTATGCGGCGACCGGAGAGAAGGTTGGCGCGGAGTTCAGGATCAACACCTACACCTTGGGCAGTCAATCCGATCCCGCCATCACGGCGCTGACGGATGGCGGCTTCGTGGTGACGTGGACGGACGCTGACCGAGACGGCTTCTCACAGGGCATCTTCGGCCAGCGCTATGCGGCGACGGGCGAGAAGTTCGGTGCTGAATTTCAGGTCAATACCTACACCAGAGGCAACCAGACCATGTCAGCCCTGACAGCGCTGACGGATGGTGGTTTTCTGGTGACTTGGACGTCCTGGTATCACGAAGAAGAAAACCAGATGAGCGTTCACTACGGGCAGCGTTATGCCGCGACGGGTGAACCTGTTGGCACTGATTTTCGGTTCAACACGTACGGCATTAATACGCAGGGACAACACGCCATCACGGTGCTTTCGGATGGCGGCTTTGTGGTGACGTGGGATTTTTACCACCAAGACATCGGTAAGACAGACATTTACGGCCAGTGTTATGCGGCGACGGGTGAGCCTGTCGGCGTGGAATTTCAGATCAACACTTACACCGACGATGCCCAGGGCGCCCCCGTACTCACGGCGCTGGCGGATGGTGGCTTCGTGGTGACCTGGATGTCGCAGCACCAAGACGGCTACTACGGCTGGGGCATCTTCGGCCAGCGCTATTCGGGTGACGGTGAGCCCGTCGGCGAGGAGTTCCAGGTCAATACCTACGCCAATCACGGCCAGGAGTCTCCCGCCATCACGGCGCTGGCAGATGGGGGCTTCGTCGTGACATGGGAGTCCTCTGGCCCACCGGATGGCAACGACCGTTCGGGATACGGTATCTACGCCCAGCGCTATTCGAGTGAGGGAGAGGTGGTCGCGGCGGCGGTGACGGGAGACGGCAGTAACCAGACTTTAGTGGGGCTTGCTGGCCACGACACGCTCAACGGCGCAGATGGCAACGACTGGTTGCAGGGCGGTGAAGGTAACGATCTGCTGGATGGCGGCGCCGGGGTAGAAGCGGTGATCTATTTGGACAAGGGTGCGGAGCTGGGGGTAGCCATTGCGCACGACGGAGCGACCGAGGCAGCTATCAGCTCGGACGGACTGGCGGAGGATACGCCGTGGGATATCAAACTGGAGCAGGACGATAGAGCACAGAACGATGTGCTGCTGGGAGAGGCAGGCGACGACAACCTGTTCGGGAGGGCGGGGCATGACTCTCTGGCGGGGGGCGAAGGCGCGGACATTCTGGAGGGCGGCTCCGGCAACGACGCATTGGACGGCGGAGCTGGGACCGACACCGCGAGCTATGCCGACAAGGTTGCCGGGGAGGCCGTGGTCGTAGCCCTGAACGGTGTAACGCTCGTCACTGCGAGCGTAGGCAGCACTGCAGAAGACACCCTGCGGAACCTCGAAAATCTGACCGGCGGCGCCGGCAATGACACTTTTACCGGTGATGGTCTAGCCAACTGCTTGTCCGGGGGAGGTGGAGACGACACGCTCCGCGGTGCAGGGGGCAATGACCTCTTGCAAAGCGGCGCGGGCAAGGACGTGCTGGACGGCGGTGCCGGGATCGATACCGCGAGTTACGCCGACAAGATCGCCGGGGAAGACGTGGTAGTGGCCCTGAATGGTGCGATGGTCGTTATTGCTAGGGTGGCCGGCGCTCCACAAGACTCGCTGCAGAATATTGAAAATCTGACCGGCGGCGCCGGCAAAGACACTTTCACGGGTGATGGTCTGGCCAACAGACTTTCCGGTGGAGATAGACATGACATGCTCAGCGGTGCAGGAGGCAATGACATCTTGCAAGGAGGGGCCGGCAACGATGTATTGAACGGTGGCGCGGGATTCGATACCGCAAGCTACGCTGACAAGGTTGCCGGGGAGGACGTGGCTATAACCCTGAATGGTGCGACGCTCGCAGATGCGAGGGTGGGCGGCAATGCAGAAGACACGTTGAAAAACGTCGAGCACTTGGTTGGGGGTGCCGGTAACGACACTTTCGTGGGCGACAGCCTAGGGAATACCCTCTCCGGTGGGGAGGGCCACGACCGGTTGCAGGGCAAGGGTGGCAAGGACATGTTAGACGGCGGCCCGGGGGTGGACACGGCTAGTTTTGCCGAGAAGACCGGGGCCGTGGTCATCACTCTGAATGGCAGCACGCTGGTCACCACAACGGTGGCCGGGGTGGCTGAAGACACCTTGCGCAATGTGGAGAACGTGCTGGGGGGCACGGCGGCAGATCGTCTTACCGGCGATGGTTTGAACAATCTGCTGAACGGTAGTAGCGGCGATGACACGCTTACCGGTAACGGGGGCCTGGACACCCTCATCGGTGGAGGCGGCGCCGACCTGCTGCGGGGTGGCAGCGGGAATGACGTGATCTATGGCAAGGGGGGCAACGACGGGCTCGAAGGCGGGGACGGCGCGGACTGGCTGGTATTCGATACGGCGCTGAACGCGAGCAGCAATGTCGACAAAGTGAACGGTTTTGCGACCGGCATGGACAAGCTGGTGCTGGATGACGACATCTTCACCCGCTTCACGGGGGCGGCCCGGGGCGCGCCGATTGCGGCCTCGAATTACCGGGTGGGGACAGTGGCGCTCGATGGGGATGACTATCTCATCTATAACACTGGCAACGACGGGCTGTTCTATGACGCGGATGGCAGTGGTGCTGGTGCTGCGATACGCATCGCCACCATAGTACTGACGGGAACCTTGGCGCCGGCGGCGAGGGATTTTCTGGTGATCGAGTAAGAGTCCAGTCTGAAATCCGTGACGGTCACCTTAGTTAAAAAGGCCCAGGGCCGTGTACATGGAGCACTCGCCCAAGACTCCGATGACCCTTGGCTGTTTTTTTGAGTCGCGCCTCCCTCTCCCTTCCCGAGTCTCCGAATAAGTCCGCGGAACTGTCGACGTTGAATGTCCGAGGCGTCCATTTCTGCGCCCTTCATCTGTGCAATACACTTGTGCTTGCCGAATACTGATCGAGGATACCTCCATGCGTCCCTCTGAGGCCCTGAAACCCCATCGCGATCGCATCCGGGAAATCGCCCTCAGCCATCGCGTGACCAATCCACGTGTGTTCGGCTCCGTGCTGCGCGGCGAGGATACCGAGGACAGCGATTTGGACCTACTGGTGGAGCCCACAGCCGAAACAACGCTGATGGATATAGCGAAGATACAGGTGGAATTGAAATGTCTGCTTACGGTCACTGTGGATGTACAGACTCCAAAGGCTTTGCCTGTGAAATGGCGCGAGGTGGTGCTAGGAGAGGCCATATCGCTATGAGCAAGGCGGGCGCGCTACGTATTCCGAATTACCTGGAGCATATTGTCGAGGCCATTGAACGCATATACCGCTATGTGGATGACATGAACTTGGTCTCCTTTCTGGACGACGACAAGACGAGCGATGCGTCCGCCACCTGAGAGCTCTATTAGGCCTGCACAGGCCAGCCACGAAACGCGCAGATCGAAGCTCATCGCCAAGTCTCAGATGCCTTTCTGATGCATGAGAGCGCGTCCTCAAGCTTGTGCTGAGCTCCAGCAACGTACCCATCAGCGTTCGCGTAATCCAAGCAATGCCTCGCGAGGTTAGGGCGGGTCGATACAGCCACGGTCGGGGACACAGTGGTCCCATGGGGTCCCGGGAAGCCGTGTACTCCCTGGCCAGTGAGTGTGTTCGAATTTTTTTGTTAACCTGAGCACAGTCTCAAAGGAAGGCCGCCATGCCTCGCACCACCACCATGACGGTCCGCGTGAGCGGAACACTCAGCGAATTTGTCGCGACCAATGTCGGTGAGGGCGGAGCCTACGAGAACGTCAGTGAATACGTCCGCGACCTTATCCGTCGCGACAAGGAGCGTGCTGAGCGCGAGGCTTTTGAGCGCCTGAAGGCCGAGCTCAAACGCGCTTTCGCTGCGCCAGATGATAGCTATAGGTCCCTGACAGCCGCCGAGGTGGTCGGTCGGAATCGTACCTGAGCCGATGGCGATCCGTGTCCAGGAGGCGGCTTCTGTGCGCCTCGACGAGATCTACCGCTATACCCTCGACCTCTGAGGAGAGGGGCAGGCCGAGACCTACATCACCGGATTTTTGCCGCTTTTGAACAGATTGAGACGCGCGGGGTCAGGTCGCGGCCTGTGCCGGCGGAGTTCGAGGTGGAAGGATTCTTCTTCCGCTACGAGCGCCATTTCGTGTACCGGCGGTGGCTTGATAATGGCGACATCGGCATCGTCACAATCCTGCACGAGCGGATGCATCAGAACCTGCGGCTCAAGGACGACTTCTTCTGATGCATCGATTTATCCAGGAACGCGCGCCTTCAAGCTTGCGCTTAAGTCTGGGATCACTTTGAGCCGGGAGTTCGATCTCACCCTTCTGTGTGAGCAGTCGATACATGCAATTGCAGTCCAAGCGCCACAACCACCTTCATGATGGTCCCAAACTCTGGGTTGCCTTCGGCGGAGAGAGCCTTGTAAAGGCTCTCGCGGCCCAGTCCTGCATCGCGGGCAATCTGACTCATACCCTTGGCGCGCGCAATATCGCCGAGCGCGGCGGCAATCAGTGCAGAGTCCCCTTCTTGAAGCGCCGCTTCCAAATAGGCTGCCATGTCCTCATCGGTGATCAGGTGCTCGGCAGGATCCCAGACGCGTGTCTTGGTTTTGGGCATATCGACTACTCCTTCAGATCTTTTGCCAAAGCCTTGGCTTTACCGATGTCTTTGTCCTGAGTGGACTTGTCGCCTCCGGCCAGCAAGACGATCACGAGCCCGCCACGCTGGAGGAAGTAGACACGGTACCCGGGCCCGTGATCGACTCTCAGCTCCGAGACACCATCGCCGACGGGCTTGACATCGCCGGCGTTGCCGAGAGACAAGCGCCGGATACGGATATCAATGCGGGCACGGGCGATCCGGTCTCGCAGACCAGCAAACCATTTGGCGTAGGCTTCAGTCTGCTGAATCTGAATCATAGCGCAATGTATCCTTTGAGATACGATTGCGTCCAGAGCAACGTCGGGATTGGGGATGAGTTTGGATCCCCGCTTTTTTGGAGGGGTGCGCCTTGCCTGAAATCCACCTGCCCTCTGGCATAGTGAACTATGAGGATCGCGGCAGTGGTCACCCGGTAGTGCTGTTGCATGCCAATCCGGGCGATTGCCGGGATTTTGACGCCGTAGCTCATGATCTTGCCGAACATTATCGGGTCATCGCCCTCGACTGGCCCGGCTACGGCCGCTCGGCTATCCCGCCCGTGCCGGAGGAAGTGAATCTCGCTTTCTTCCATAGCGTGCTGCTCGAATTCTTGTCCGCACTGGATCCGGGTCCTGCGGTGCTCATTGGTAACTCAGTGGGCGGATGGGCTGCTGTGCGCGTAGCGTGTACAAGGCCTGCTGCTGTTCGGGGCCTCGTCCTGGTGTCTCCGGGTGGATTCACTACGATGACTCCTTTCACTCAAGCGTTCTGTGCGTTGCAGTCCGGCCGGCTCTCGATCCCTCCGTCCTGGTTCGCCAGGCTCTACCTGCGCAAGAGGACTCCTGCGGTAGAGCAAATGCTGATGCGAGCGAGCACGGAACAGTCGGATCGATCGCGTCGTGAGATCAACCGCGCAGTTTGGCGCAGCTTCGCCAAGGGTGAGGGCGATTTACAGGTGTCTGCCAGCGAGGTGAAGGCGCCAACGCTGGTGGTGGTTGGTCGATACGACCCGGTGATTCCCGCCTCGCGCGACGGCATGAGGGCCGCGCGCGCTATCGTTGGCTCACGCTTGGTTTGCCTACCTTGTGGCCACGCGGCCTTTGCGGAGTTGCCCGAGCGGTTTCTCACCGAGACACTCGGCTTCATCGCAAGCCTCCCTCCTGCCTGACCGGCACAATCCTCCTTCCGCTTGGTAAATCAGCGACACACAACTTGGCTGCCGGGGTGACGATGGTCCCACCGGAGCAGGAAGAGCCGAGTGCCGCAGGAGCCCGATGGTTTTTGCCAATAAGTTCGGAGTCGAGAGCCGCGCTCGGTTATTTCGAGCTCGGCGCGTCCTGCTCCGGCAGGATATGGCTTTCGCGGTTGATCTCACCCTGCTTGAGCCAATCGATCAACAGCGTGTAGGCCACCGCCAGCACCACCGCGCCTTCAAAAAGACCGATGAAACCTTCCGTGAACATGCCGCCGATGGCGCCGGCGAGAATCACCAAGGCGGGAACTTCCACACCCCGCCCGAGCAGCAGAGGCTTGAGCACGTTGTCGGAAAGCGCGGCCACCACCGACCAGACCGCGAACAAAGTTGCCGGCAGGGTATCGGCCACGTTGAACTCATAGATAATCACCGGCAACACGACGATGAACAGGGGGAGCTGCAGGATTGCGAGCAGCAGCACCACCAGCGTAATCAGCCCGGCATAGGGCACTCCCATCGCAAACATGCCGGCGCCGATCAGAACCGCCTGCAAGAAGGCGACGCCCACCACTCCCTTGGCTACGGACATGATGGTGGCGCCCGCAAGGGTCGCGATTTCCGCGCCTCGCGCGCCGCCAATCCGGCGAGCAATTCGATGAACACCCCCGATGCTGTCATGAGCGTAGGCGAGCAAGGCCCCTGCCACTGCTAGCGCCAGCATCAGATTCAGCATCGCGCCGGCGGCGCTCGCCGCCATCCCCGATATCCGGCGGGCGACCGATTTCAGTGATTTCTCGTGTGCCTTGCTAAAAGCCGGGAAGTCAGCCGCCGCCGCCGTCCACAGCGTCTGTATCTTGGGTCCGACCACAGGCACCTTACCCAGAGCCTTTGGCGGCGCCGGGATCTCCAGCGTCCCCGTCCGGACCGCGGTCCCGAAGGCCTCTGCATTGTCAATTGCGGAGCTGGCAATCAAACCGGCGGGGACCGCCAGAAGGGACAGTAAACCGAGGACCATGACCGAGGCGCACAGTCCCCGGCGATCACCGAACCGGGGTAGCAGCCCCCTGTGCAGAGGATTCAGGCTGATCGCGAGGATCGCGCCCCAGATGAAGACTGAAATGAAAGGGAGGAGGAACGAAAATACCCAGTAGCCCAGCAGCCCGATCAGCAACAGCCTGAGCACGGTGTCGATCATCGGCACGCGATTTGATTCCATCATGATTCCTCACCCCTTTTCGCGTCCACGGTCGAGATCTGCCCGATATCGCGGCGCCCTTCGGAAGTGTCCACCGCAGGTGTGTAAAACAACCCCGGCCGCCAACCCTTTTGGGTCCGCAGCGCGAGGGGTCCGGCAATCTAGGGCTGAATGTCCACGATTGCCATGCCTTCCCGGAGGGAAGGCGGCGACCACGGCCTGCTTCCTCAACCTGCGGCGTCCCTTCCGTAATGGCACTCGCTGTCGTTCCTTCGGTTTGCAAGAACGTCGGACAGTGGAATGCTGTCTGTGATTTCCGGCAAGGGCCTTCCTCCCACGGGCGCCGAGGTCGCACCATGCGGTCGAGGGCCCGGATGACTCGGGGGCTGCACCTCCGTCATCATGCTGATCGCCGGCCGTCCCCACGGGCGGTTTGGGTCAGGAATCATGCAAACGCCGGAGCGCCATCATGCCCTTCGATATATCCATCCTACCTGTCTTCCTCGCGGTGTCTGCTGTTCTGCTCGCGACACCCGGACCCGACATGGCGTTCATCCTGGCAACAGGGATCACCGAGGGGCGCCGGCCTGCGCTTTGGGCATCCGCCGGAATCGGTTCGGCGATGTTTCTCCATGCGGTTCTCGCCGCTGCTGGTGTAGCTGCGGTGGTGGCAACCTACCCCTTGGCGTTCGACATCATCAGGTTTGGCGGTGCTGGCTACCTTGTCCATCTCGCCATCAAGTCATTCAGGTCCGCGCCGTTTGTGGCCGGGCCGCAAGTAACCACGCCGTCCTCATTCAGGAACTTCAGGCAGGGATTCCTCACCAACCTGATGAACCCGAAGGCGATCTTGTTCTCCGGTGTTTTTCTGCCCCAATTTGCGGATCCTGCCTATGGTCCGATATTCCAGCAGATTGTCGGACTGGGGGCCGTCCTCGCTTGTCTCGGCCTGCTATTTCAGGCGGCGCTATCGATCGCCAGCGGGCGCGTCGCCCAATGGTTTTCACGTAGCCCTTACCGCCAGCGTCTTCCACAAAAGCTTGCCGGCATCATGTTCCTGGGGCTGGCTGCCAGATTGCTCATGATGGAACGTAGTAGCTAAACAGTTGCCCGTGACCGCATGGCGCGTTCACGCCAACAGTTTTTGAAAGGGGCGATTACGGGGTTGATGTGACGTCCTTGCCTGAACACGTGAGACGTCAGGCAATTCAGGTTGTCATGGGGACGCAAGACGTTATCCTCTTGCACCCATGAATCTCCAATTCCGCCCTGCTCCAACGCCCCGCGAACGGAGCGTCACCTCCTCGCGTCATCTTTTTTCCCGCTGCGTGGCACTGGCCAGTGCCTTTGTCCTGCCATGCGCGGAAGCCGAATGGCGCCATGCGCCCAGCCCCGGCAGCGAGATCACCGCGCGGGTCAACGCAGCCACGGTCGGGGTCACCATGGATGGCGCCAATCTCGGGCGCGGGAGATTCGATCGCGAGTCCGGCTCCTTTGATGGAGATCCAACCTGGGGCGAGATGTTCGTGCAGCCCATCGTGAGGGGCACGGCAGGCCAGTGGTACGGGGAGGTTTCGGCCGTGGGCGCCATAACCTTCGGGGATGGTGACCCCACCGGGTTCACTACCGGTGGTGACGGTAGTTGGGACGTCGAGACGCTCTTCGTCGGCTGGCGCTCGGGCGATCCGGCGGACGATGCAGACAAGCCCGTGATCGACATTTCCGTGGGCCGGCAGGCGCTCAATATCGGGGACGGCTTCATCATCGACGATGGCAACTTTGATGCCGGTGATGATGGCGGTGTATGGCTGGTACCGCGTCAGGCCTTCCAGCGCACCCTGCTCGCCCGCATCGACTATCGCGCGGTCCATGCTGATCTGTTTTTTCTGGAAGCGGATCCCGACAACGACGAACCGGCATTTGCCGGCGCCAATCTCGAATACCGCTTCGAGAAGCAGGGCCACCTCGGCCTGCTCCACTTCCACATCCTGGATACGGATACCCCAACCACGTTTCTTGCACGGCATGGCATGGACGTTTCCTCGGTGCGCATCAACGACTACCGCCTGCCGTTTGCATCGCAAATCGCCCTGTGGGGTGAGGCGGCGCAGCAGCGCGGAGACGGGCGTTCCGGGGCCTTCGAGTCCAGCGCGTGGTATGCGGAAACAACCTATCACTTCGATCTGCCATGGTCGCCGCGTCTCAGCTATCGCCATGCGTATTTCTCGGGCGATGCGAACCCTGCCGACAACGTGCGGCAGGACTACGATCCACTCTTCTACGGCTTTGACGTGCGCGGCTGGGGCACCTGGTTTCAGGGCGAGGTCACTGGTGGTTGGCTGCTCTTCAACAACAACCAGCGCAACCATCTCGTCCACCTTGCGGCCACCCCGCGCGAAAACCTTGTGGTGGGCGCCATCGGCGGCTCTTTCCGGCTGGCCGAGTCGAATTATCTCGGCACACCCGTCACCGACCGCGCCTTCAGCGATGAAATCAACGTGTATGCGGACTGGTGGGCCAGCTCACGGGTGTTCGTGACAGGCGCCGTGGCCATGATGTTCCCCGGCGAGGGGGCGATTCAGGCCATCGGTGACGACGAGAACTTCCACGTACTCGAATTGGCGATTTATTACTTCTACTGATTTGTCCAAGGCATTGCGGGAACGCTGAACGGTTCCGTCCTTGCACAGCACGCTCCCGTCATGCCGCCCTTCAAGTCGCCATCAAGGTCTCATCAAAGATGGCCACCGCGCGTGTCCACCCGGCGGAAGCGCCGCGTATCTTGTGCGGGAAGCAACTGATGTAAAACCCATCTGCCGGCAGTGCCTCCAGGTTGTGCAGCTTCTCGAGATGACAGTATCCGATGTCCCGGCCGGCCTTGTGGCCTTCCCAGATCAGGGATGCATCTCCCGTCTCGCGGTATTTCTCGGCGGTGTGCACGAACGGCGCATCCCAGCTCCACGCATCCGTGCCCGTGAGGCGCACACCCCGGTCAAGCAGGTATCGCGTGGCTGCATAGCCCATGCCGCAACCTGAACTCACATAATCCGGCTGCCCATAGCGCATGCCAGCGCGGGTGTTGACGACAACGATCTCAAGCGGTTCCAGCGTGTGCCCGATGCGCTTCAACTCGGCCTCCACATCCTCCGCCGTCACCACATAACCATCCCCGAAATGCCGGAAGTCGAGCTTCACGCCGGGCTGGAAGCACCACTCCAGCGGCACTTCATCGATGGCGATGGCGGGCTTTCTTGCACCCTGTGCGGCGTCCATGGTGCTGTGGAAGTGATACGGCGCATCGAGGTGCGTGCCGTTGTGCGTGGAGAGCTGCACCATCTCGACCGCCCAGCCCTCGCCATCCGGGAGGTCTTCCTTGCGCAGTCCGGGAAAGAACGGCGCGATCTGGGCAAAGGAATCCTGGTGCGTGAAGTACTGGATTTTCGGCGCGAAAGCCGGCGGGTCGCTCAGGACATCGTTCTCGAGGTAGATGGACAGGTCGACGAAGCGGCGTGGCATGGGGATCTCCGTTCAGGGCGTCGGTGCGGGCGCAACTCCGGGTTGACTGGCCAGGACCGGCGATCGCCGGGCATGCCGTTCAACGAATCAGCGTGAGTCTTTTGCCGCGCAGGGGTATTTTGTGCAAAGGACACTAACCAGAGGCCCAGCCCATGACAAGCGCGATCGAGTCTGTGATTAGACGCGCGGTGACGAAAGGCGTCATCGCGCTGGCCAATTTCAACCGCGACCGGCAGGACCCTGACGAGCTGCACCCGTTTCTGAACGGCATCCATGCGCCCATGCGCGACGAGCTGACCCTGCTCAACCTTGATGTCACCGGCACCATTCCCCCGGAGCTCTCGGGCCGCTATGTGCGCATCGGCCCCAACCCCTTCCGGCCGGATCCGCGCGGACACCACTGGTTCCTGGGTGATGGCATGGCACACGGCATCAGGCTGCAGGGCGGTAAAGCCCTGTGGTATCGCAATCGATATATCCGCAGCCGGGTTCTGGAAGCGCAAGGCGGACCTGCCGCCGCGCCCGGCCCGCGGCGCGGGCCCAGCGACCTCGTCAACACCAATGTGATCCAGCATGCGGGCAGGACGCTGGCCATGGTGGAGGCAGGCTCTCTGCCCGCGGAACTGGACGACACGCTGGGCACGGTTGCCTACACGGACTTTGGCGGTACCCTGCGGGCGCCGTTCAGCGCGCATCCGCACGAAGATCCTGTGACCGGGGAACTCCACGCGATTACCTACGATGCGATGGTGCCCGACACGGTCTGGCATGTCGTGGTGTCCCCCGGCGGGAAAGTCCTGCGCGAGGAGCCGATTCCTGTGAGCCATGGGCCCTCTATCCATGAGTGCGCGATCACCACGCGCCATGTGCTGGTGTTTGATCTGCCCGTGACTTTTTCGATGGCTGCGCAGATTGCGGGTGAGCGCTTTCCGTATGCCTGGAATCCTGCCCATCGGGCACGCGTCGGGCTACTGCCTCGGGAGGGCAAGGCTGCGGACATCGTGTGGTGCGATGTCCCACCTTGCTATGTGTTTCATACTGCAAATGCCTTCGATACCACGGATGGCAAGGTGATCGTCGATGCGGTGGTGCATGAGACCATGTTTTCTCAAGGCCATGACGGCCCCAGCGGCCGCCCGCTGGGCCTGGAGCGCTGGACGATCGATCCCGTCACCCGCCGCGTTGAGCGGCAGACCCTTGATGCCGCGCCTCAGGAGTTCCCGCGCATGGACGAGCGTTTCCTGGGCCAACCTTATCGCTATGCCTGGTCGATGGGACTGCCGACCACGCCGCCCGATGGTTTTCTCGGCGAGGCCCCCCTCTATCGCCACGACCTTGTTGCCGGTACCCGCACCTCGCATGACTTTGGGCCTGGCCACGTCCCCGGTGAATTCGTTTTTGTTCCGCGCAGCCGCAAAGCCGGCGAAGGTGATGGCTGGCTGATGGGCTATGTCATCAATACCGCTGCAGAGACGAGCGCGCTCGTCATCCTTGACGCGGCGGACATGAGCGCACCCCCGGTGGCCTGTGTTCATCTCCCGCACCGTATTCCCCCAGGCTTTCATGGCAACTGGCTGCCGGATCCCGTGAGCCCCTGAGTCGAGCCTGCGCAGAGGCTTGGCGGGGACACTTTGTTCACGCCAGCCTTCGCTCCCCGGCTGTGGCCCGCTATGCTTCGTCCTCTTTTTTAATCCATGACAAAGAGGAGAGCCCGATCATGCCGAAAGCCTATTGGATCAGCGCCTATCACGCCGTCCACGACGAAAACAAGCTGGCCGCCTATGCCAAGCTTGCCCTGCCGGCGGTGCAGGAAGCGGGTGGCAAGTTCATCGCACGGGGCATGGCGGCCAAGGCCTATGAAGCCGGCATCCTGCAACGCACGGTGATCGTGGAATTCGAGTCGCTCGAAAAAGCCATTGCCTGCCATGACAGCCCGGGTTACCAGGCTGCACTGGCCGCGCTCGGGGACGGTGTCACCCGCGATCTCCGGGTTGTGGAAGGGGTCTGACACAACGCTCCGCAAGCAAGCCCCGTCATGAAGAGAATCCCGCTGTTTGCGATCCTGCTTGTGGTCGGCGGCATAGCTTCCGCGCAGGCGGCGCAGCCCTCACTGACTGCCACGGTGCCCGGCTTGGTGCAGGAAGACCGATTCATGGCGACGGCCGTCTACCGGCTATGGGAGGGCGACGCACCTGATGCAGAGGGCCAAGGGGAACAGGATGTTCCCACGCTCACCTGGCTCAAGCCGCATCACAGCACCGCCAATGGCTCTGCCGTCATCATCGCGCCGGGCGGCGCGTATGTGAGCTTGTGGTCCAATCTCGAAGGCCGTCAGGTGGCAGACTGGTTTGCAGCAAGGGGCGTGGCAGCTTTCGTGCTGCGCTACCGGTATGGCAAGACTTATCCCTACCCCACGCCACTTCTGGATGCACAACGTGCCATTCGCCTGTTGCGGGCGCGAGCCGATGAGTTCGGGCTGTTGCCCGACAGGATAGGCATGGTCGGGTTTTCCGCGGGAGGTCATCTCACGGCCACCGCGGGGACTGTGTTCGATCATGGAAACCCCAAAGCCAGTGATCCCATCGAGCGGGTCAGCAGCCGCCCGGACTTCATCGTGCTGGGTTATCCGTGGCTGAATGCGATGCGGGACAAGACTCCTGCCGACAGGATCTCCTACTGCGAGGAAATGGAGTTCGATGCCAGCCACTGCGAGTCGTTCACGCAGTTTTCACCAATCGAGCACGTGGGTGCTACCACGCCGCCTGCGTTCATCTATCACACCACCAACGATCCGCTGGTGCCCGTGGAAGGGAGCGTGAGCTTTTACTCCAGGTTGGTGGAGGCCAAGGTGCCGGTGGAAATGCATCTCTTTGCTGAGGGGCCTCACGGCAGCGCGCTGGGTCTGGGGGATCCTGCGCTGGATGCCTGGCCGGATTTGCTTGAGGCGTGGTTGCGTGCGAAAGGCCTGCTCGAACGGCCGCAATAACTGCAGGGGACGGGAGATGCGGGTCCGTCATCTTCGATGACGGACCCGCGTGACACGCGATCGCTACGGGTTGTACTCCGGCGCGACCGACTCAATCATGCCCTTGGCCGCAGGTGCCACCTTGTGGGGTGCGTGCGGGTGCCAGCCCATGGTCAGCATCATCACTGCGAAGCCCAGCACATAGCCTACCACCACGAACCAGCCTTCCTTCAGCCAGCGGGTCACCGAGCGGGCCTCGGGATACATGTTGGAAAGCGCAACGCCGGCGCTGGATCCAAACCAGATCATCGATCCGCCAAACCCGACACAGTAGGCGAGCACACCCCAGTCATATCCGCCCTGCTTCAGCGCCAGCGCAGTGAGTGGAATGTTGTCGAACACCGCCGAAACAAATCCGAGGCCCATGGCGGTTTCCCATGAAGCCAACGGCAGCTTTTCCACCGGCATCATGGAAGCGATGCTGACCAAGGACAGCAGGAACACAGAACCCATGGCCGTTTCCGGCATGATTTTCCAGTCAGGCCGACGCAGCCAAACGGTGGCCACGATCGCGACCCACACTGCCACGCCAATGAAGGGGAAGCTGTTCGAGATGTCCGCATGCAGGGCATTGACGTAGATGTTGGTGCCCATGGCGGCGAACAGGATGATGGCCACGATGCTGAGACGCGGCCAGTCCACGTGGGCACCCGGCAGCGCATCCTTGAGGATGGGCGAATACCGTTGCTGCACGATGGCGGCCGGTATGCCCACCACGAACAGGGCCACAAAGGCCCCACTGTAGGCTGTGATTACATCCAGCGGCGAGACCCCGTCGATCCACATCATGGTGGTAGTGGTGTCTCCGACCACGCTGCCGGACCCTCCCGCATTGGAGGCGGCGACGATTGCGGCGAGATAACCGATATGCACCCGGCCCTGGAACAACTGGTGGGCCATTGCCCCGCCGATGAGGGCGGCAGCGATGTTGTCGAGGAAGCTGGACAACACGAAGACCATCACCAGCGCCATGAACCCGCCCTTCCAGTCATCCGGCAGGTAGTTGGGCAGGATGATGGGTACATGGCTCTCCTCGAAATGCCGCGCGAGCAGCGCGAACCCCATCAGCAGGCAGAACAGGTTCGCGAGGATGACCCATTCGTGGGCAAAGTGGGTGAGCAGGCCCGATACGCCCGGATCCGGAAAGCCGGTGAAGATCAGCTTGTAGGTCGAGACCGCAACCAGACCCGTCAAGCCCACGGCCAAGGTGTGATGGTGGAACAGGGCGACGCCGAGGAGCGTGCACCCGAACAGGATGAACTCTATCGGGATGCCCGCGACTGCGGGCCCATCAGCCGCGCTGGCGGTGAGAGGAAGCAGCAGGCACAGGGCCAGGCTCAGGATGCGCGCCGCACTGGGCGCAGATATGAAAGGACGAAAAAAGACCTGCACGGCCTGCATGATGATGACTCCCCCTTGGCGAGGGCGTTCCATGCGCCCTCGATTTTTTTGGATTGACGACTGCGGGAGTCTAGCCGTTCAACCGCTTCGGTACAGCCCCCTCAACCCGCCTCCATGGGCAGGGAGTCATCCTTGGCCCACTGGCTCATGGAGTTGTCGTAGACGGTGACGTTCTCGTAGCCGAGTTGATGCAGCAGGAATGCGTCGAGCGTCGCGGCGATTCCCCCGCCGCAATAGATGATGACCTTGCCTGCCTTATCCTTGATGCCGGTCGCCTGGAAAAGCGCCGCGACTTCATCGGCGGGGCGAAAGGTATTCGTTGCAGGATCGAGCAGATGGCCAGCAGGCACGTTCACACTGCCGGGGATTCTGCCCGCTCGACCGTAGCGCGCATTTTCTCCGCGATGCAGTTCCGGCGGCAGGGCATTGAGGGTGCAGATCTCCGGCGCACCGATGGCGGACAGGACTTCCTCCTTGCCTGTGAAGAGTCCTGCGCGCGGGGCAGGGGCGAATCTGGCAGGCGGGCGCGTGGGCGGTGGAGCGGTCGACAGCGCGCGTCCCTCGGCCTTCCACTTCTGGAATCCACCATTGAGCAGGGCTGCATTGTCGAAGCCGAAGGCGCGCAGCATCCACCAGATGCGCGTGGCCCACTGGGGGCTGGAAGAAGAATAGAGGATGACCCGTGTGCCCTCCCCTACGCCGTGGCGCTCCATGGCTGCCGCAAAGTGCTCGGCTGAAGGCAGGGTGAAGTTCCAAGGCGAGGCGTTGTCCGAGAGTTCGCCCTGCAGGTCAAGGAAGTCCGCGCCGGGAATATGGCCGCGATCGTAATCCTCACGTCCGCTCTTCACCTTGTACGGCTGTCCGGGCGGGGCTTCGTCATACAGCAGGTGCACGGTGCAGTCGAAGATGCGGAGCGTGGGATCCGCGAGATGTGCCTCCAGCCACGCGGTTTCAACGATGGCCTCAGGATTGCGATATTGGGTCATGGGTGGCCTGCAGTGCTTGAGCGGGTGATTCCAGTCTAGGCGGGAGGTTCCTCGACGATCAATTCCCTCGCCCGCCAACCTGCCCGTCGCCATAGTCGAAGGGGGCCGCCGTCTCGAGCATCACGCGTTCAGGATCACGCGCCGACTCTACCACCTGTCGCCCAGCTTCCGGCCCAAGCTGAGCCTGCATGTAGGCACCCAGATATTGCCCGCGGCCGACCATGATGCGGCCCACCCGCAGCCGCTTCGCCTCGAACTGCTGAAGGCACGCCGGATAATCCCCGTTGCCCGCACGGATGGCATGGGCCAGTGCCAGCGCGTCACCCGTGGCCTTGGGCACGCCTGCAGCCACGTGTGGTCTTGCAGTGAATGCCGCGTCCCCGATGATCACGACGCGCCCATGCACGAGGCGCGGTGATTCCAGATCGAGGATGGGCTGGAAGAAACGCATACGGGCCACCCGTACCACTTCGGCAATCTGTGGCGGCAGTATGCGCATCGCCGTGGCCATCATTTCCGCCAGCACCTCGCGCGCAAGGGCTGTGGGCGGTATGCCATTGGGATGGTAGTGCCCCGCGTCATCCGTGAGCAGGCGCACGAGGCCTGTTTCAGGCACGGGCCGATACCACACCATGTTGTACTGACGCTTGCCGGGCGCCACCGCGTGATCTGGCCCCGGCACAGCGTAGCCTATCCCTTGTTGCCCGGGCGCAAACCACACCGCATATCGATTGAAGAGCTCCGCATGGATGGATGCAGGGAGTGCGTTTTCATCCGCGAGGCACCTCCACGCGATGTAATCGGGGTACACGGGCTGCACTTCCGGCATCAGCTGTGCACGCACCGCGGAGCGCAGGCCATCGGCAGCAACAAGCAGCGTGCCCTGCATTGCACTGCCGTCGGTGAAGAAAGCCGTGACCTTGGCGGCGTCCTGCTCGATACGCTGCACGGTCATGCCGTCGTGATAGCGTTCCTCCGGAAACACGGCGCGCAGCGCGTCGTAGAGTCGCTTCCAGGTGGTCATGGTCTGCGGAAAGTCGCGTTCGGCGAGAGTCTCCCCATGCTGACCAAGCGCGAACCGCGCAGGCAGATGCACGCCGAGGTCAGCTTCCGTCGCGTGCACTCCGGCCGCCTGCAGTCCTTCCATCAGTCCGGGCAGCATGGTGATGCCGGCACCGCGACCCTCCATCTGGCCCGGCGTGCGCTCGAAGACATGGACATCGAAGCCCATGCGATGCAGGAGATTGCCCAGTGTGAGGCCGGCCACCGAACCGCCGATGATGAGGATGGTTTGCTTGTGCGATGTCATTGGCTGGTGGCGCCGTGTGCCGCGTCGTCACCGTTCAAGCCGGCCTGGCGCTCGGCCAGCTTGATGAGCGCCATGTAATCCTCCTCGCCATACCCCTCACCCACCATCATCTGCAGCATTTGCCGGGTGAGCGCCGTGATTGGCATGGCTACCTCGGAACCGCGGGCGGCGGAGAGCATGAGATCCACATCCTTGAGGATGAGGCGCCCGGTCATGGTGGGAGTGAAGTCTCGTGCCTTCATCAAGGCTGCCTTGGCCTTGAGCCAAGGTGAGGACAAGGTGCTCTGGGCGAGGGTCTCGAGCATCAGGTGCCAATCGAGCCCACCCTTGCGGCCCAAGGTGAGCGCCTCGGCCATAGCCTGCGCGAAATTGATGACCAGGGCATTGACCACCAGCTTCATCAGGCGTGCTTCTTCCGCGCCGCCCAGGTAGATCTGAGCGGTGCTGAACTGCTGGACGATGGGCTTCAGGGTGTTCCAGGCCTCTTCAGGTCCAGACACCATGGCCGTGACATTGCCCGTGGCGGCCGAGGCGGCATTGCCCGAGATGGGGATGCGCAGGTAGGCAATCCCGTGTTTGAGGGCCGCTGCCGCAACCTCTGCGGACGCTTCCACGGAGACGGTGCTCGTATCCGCGTAGATGCCGCCGGTGCCGAGATTGGCGAGCGCGCCCTGCGGACCTAGGGCCACCGCTCGCAAGGCGGCATCGTCCGTGATGCAGGAGAAGACCACTGCGGAGGCCTGCGCGCACTCGGCCACCGAGCCCGCTTCACGCGCGCCCAAGGCCACCAGCTTTTGGCGGCTGGCCGCACTTGGGGAGTACGCCAAGACGGGGTATCCCGCCTCCAAGATGAAGCCCGCCATGGGCACGCCCATGCGCCCCGCACCGATCCACCCCACCACCGGTTGCTGCTGCATCCGAGATTTCCTTGCTGTCTGGTCCGGTCCGAACACGGCGCCGGCATGATGAAACGGGTGCTAGTCCAGCTTGATGCGCACGGGACGGGCCACTGCCTCAAAGGCCGCGGCGATCTTCAGCACGGCGGCATCCGCACGCGCAGGTCCCCACAACTGCAGCCCCATGTGACGGCCCAGCGAATCCGTGCCGGCGGGCACCACGCACACGGGCCCACCCGCCATGGAGGGACCTACGACGATCTCCATCCAGCGATGATAGGTATCCATGGTGCGCCCGGCGATTTCGCGCGGCCAGTGCCACTCTGCCGGAAACGCGAACACCTGGGCCGAAGGCAGCGCGAGCACATCGTAGCGCTTGAACAGACTGGCGACGGCCCGCGTCCAGGCAGTGCGATCACAGCTGGCACGGTAGACCGCATCCGCCGGGAGCTTCAGGCCCTCCGTGATCTCCCACTGCAGTTCCGGCTTCATGAGCTTTCGGCGGTCAGGATCCGCATGAATCGCACGCAGACGACCCGTCACGCCAAACTGTCGCAGGACACAGAAGGCCTGCCACAGGCGCTCGAGATCAAAGGGCATCTGTACCGGTTCGACCACGGCGCCCAGTTCCTCGAAGTGCCGCAAAGCCTGCTCGCACAAGGGAAGCACGCCCGCCTCGGTTGCGCAGTGCCCGTGGTAATTGCCAAGCCAGCCTATGCGCAGGCCTTGACCGCGCGCGGGTGTCGCATCGGCAAGACCAGGTTCATCCGCCAGCGAGAATGGCGCATCCGGGTGATAGCCGGACTGGGTGGCCAGCAGCTGCGCGACATCCGCCACCGTGACGCCCATGGGTCCGTCCGTTGCGAGTTGGCCGAGATAGGCTTCATCGGCCACCGTTTGTGGCACGCGGCCAAAGCTCGGACGGAAGCCAAAGACGCCGTTCCAGCCGGCGGGATTGCGCAGCGAGCCGCCCATGTCCGAGCCATCCGCCACCGCCAGGAAACCACGCGAGAGCGCGACCGCGGCGCCGCCCGATGATCCACCGGCAGACAAAGCCGGGGCATGCGCATTCCGGGTCGTCCCATGTATGGAGTTGTAGGTGTGGGAGCCGAGACCAAATTCGGGCGTGTTGGTCTTGCCGATGATGATGGCGCCTGCAGCGCGCATGCGGGCCACATGGATGGAGTCCTCCGTGGCCACGAAATCCGCGAACAGCGGTGAACCCCAGGTCGTGCGCAATCCCTTCGCATGGGCGAGATCCTTGATCGCCTGCGGAATGCCGTGCAGCCAGCCGCGCCAGTGGCCGCGTGCGATCTCTTCGTCACACGCCGCCGCCTCGGCCATCAGCGCGTCCCGATCAGCAAGGATGGGAATGGCGTTGAAGATCCGGTCCTGGGTCGCGATGCGGTCCAAGGTCAGCGACATCAGCTCCCGACAGGACAGCTCGCGATTGCTCAGGCGTCGGGACAGAGCCAGCGCGCCTTCGGCGATGGGATCAGTGATCACTGGTGTTGCTCGCGTTCCGGTGCTTGCACACGTGCATGAACCGGTGATTTTTATCAACCATCGAGAAGCGCCATCAGTCTGCCGATGGCGTCATCGAGGACTGCCGGAGGCACGCGCTCTATGCGACGTGCCTTGCGTGCCACCAGATCAAGCATCCTGATCTTGTTTATGAGCGCAACGCCCTGAGTCCTGCATCCCCCTCCGGTGAGGCTCACCGCAAATCCCGCGTAGCGGGCGAAATCACCACCCTGCGTGATCGGCGCCACCAAGGTGTCACCAAGTTTGTTGAACTCCTTTGGCGTGAGCACCAGTGCAGGCCGCGTTCCCCTCTGCTCGTGCCCCAAGGTTGGATCCAGGGTCACGGCAACCACGTCACCCCGGTCGAAAACGGGCATCACCAGATCTCCTGGCCGACCGCCCCGCTCTTGTCCCAGAGCCCCAGATCCTTGGGCGGAGGTGCCTTGGGGTCGCACTGGGCTATCAAGTCGGCCAGCACGAATTTCTTCTTGGGCGCCAGCACGATAGCTCCGTCCTCCGTAGTGCCCAGCGTCATCTCCTGCCCGGCGGAAAGACCCAGTGCTTTCAACACCGCGGGGGGAAGCACAGCGACGGTGCTGTTACCATATTTCCTGAGCACGATTTCCATGAGGCCTCCTTGGCCGCAGCATTGAATGGGTGCCGGGGACGCTACGCCACCCCCGAAAGAAGGTCAAGCATTGCTAAACATTGACTGATGGGGCCACACCACCATCCCTCTGCCACGCACCGCTTGGCACGACGTCCCCTCCAGCCGCGGATGTTCAAGCGCCTGCGGCCGGCAAAGCGTGGCACACTTGCGCGAGCATCCAGCGTCTTCATGCGGCGCGTCGGCAAGTCTTCATCCATTGCACCTGTCACGCCTGCTTTCGACGCACCTCAGCACAGAGGAACCACAAGCCATGCAACTGACTGACTCGGCAATCTTCCGTCGCTTTGTGGAAACAAACGGAAAGTCGCAACGTCACGCGGAGCGCGCCCGGGCGCATGTGCCCACCGGTACCTCGCGGGCCTTGCTGCGCCACGCACCATTTCCTTTCTACACCGTCAAGGGCGAGGGGGCATACACCACGGATCTCGACGGTAATCGCCGGATCGACTTCCACGGCAATTACACCGCCATGATTCACGGTCATGCGGATCCGGAAATCACCGCAGCAGTCGTGGCTCGCCTGCCCACGGGCACGGCATATTCATCGCCGTCCGTGGATGAAGAGGCCCTGGCAGCTCTGCTGTGCGAGCGCGTGTCGTCCATCGATCAGGTGGTGTTCAACAATTCGGGCAGCGAGGCCGTGATGGTGGCTTTGCGAGCGGCACGCGCAGTCACGGGCCGCAATCGCATCGGTCGTTTCGAGGGGGGCTATCACGGATCCTCGGATTTCATGCTGACAGGCGGGCATCATCTGCCCGCCATCGATGATCCCATGTTGGTCTCCACGCCCCAGCCGGATTTTGCCGGACTGCCCCGCGCGGCCTGCGAGGATGTGGTGTTGATGCGATACAACTCGCCCGAGGCTGTGGTGGAGGCCGTGCAGCGTCATGGGCAAGAACTCGCCGCCATCATCGTCGAGCCGATGCTGGGTGCGGGCGGCATCATTCCTGCGGACCCGGAATTCCTGCGCGTCCTGCGCGATGAGACCCGCCGGGCTGGCATCGTGCTGATCTGCGACGAGGTCATCACCCTGCGCCAGGCCGTGGGGGGTGCGCAGAGTCTTTATCAGCTCGAGCCCGATCTCACGACCATGGCCAAGATCATCGGCGGCGGCTTTCCGATTGGGGCGGTGGGTGGCAAACGGGAATTCATGCGGTGCTTCAATGAGCCCGAGCGGGGCGGCACGACTGCCAACCTTGGCACCTTCAGCGCCAACGCGATCTCGGTGACTGCGGGGCTCACCGCCATGCGCAAGCTGGACGCCAGCACCATCGCGCGCCTGAACCAGCTGGGAGACCACACACGGCAAGCGGTGGCGAAAGTGCTTACCGTCCACGCACCGGGCGCACAGGTCTCGGGGGCGGGATCTTTGTTCCAGGTCCACTGGACGCGTGCCCCGCTGCGGGATGCTCGCGCCGTGGAATCCGCGGATCAGACCTTGAAGCTGCTGACCTGTCTTGGTCTGGCCAATCGCGGCATCCACATCTCGGTGCGCGGGATGGGCGCGCTGTCCACACCCATGACCGAGGAACATGTCGCGCTGCTGGTGGATGCCCTGGAAGGCACGCTGCGGGAGATGGCGAGCGAGGGCTGGAATCTGGGTCTGTGATCGCGGGTGTTTCCATGCCTCTCGAACGGCTCTAGAGTCAACTCCCATGAATGCCTGCCGCCCCGTGCTCTTCGTGCCCCATGGTTCACCCATGTTCGCGCTGCAGCCAGGAGCTGCGGGGGCAGCTCTGTCCTGCCTGGTGGAACGTCTGGCTACCCCGCGCGCCATTGTGGTGGTGAGCCCCCACTGGGAAACCGAAGTGCCCGCTGTCGGTTCAGCCAAACAGCTCGAAACCATTCACGACTTTGGTGGTTTCGATCCTCGACTCTACACGCTGCAATATCCGGCGACCGGTTGCCCGGAGGCTGCGGCGCGGGTGGTGAGTGCCTTGATGGCGGCGGGCCTGCCCGCCAGCACCGATCCGCTGCGCGGGCTGGATCATGGCGCCTGGGTGCCCTTGCGCCACATGTTCCCGCATGCGGAGATACCGGTGGTGCCCTTGTCCATCCAGCATCACGGCGGCCCGCGGCATGCCTATCGGGTGGGCCAGGCGCTGGCGCCGCTCACCGACGCCGGCTATCTCATCCTCTGCTCGGGCAACATCACGCACAACCTGCGTGACTGGCACACTGCAAGCCAGCAGAACCTTCCCACCCCACCCTATGTGCAGGAATTTGCCGACTGGGTATACGCGCAGATGGGCACCCACAACGTGGATACCCTGCTGGACTATCGCACGCAGGCCCCCGGAGGAGTGCGTGCACATCCCCGTGATGAGCACCTGCTGCCACTCTTCACTGCGATGGGTGCTGCGGGTCCAGCTGCAGAAGCCGAGGCTTTTTACCGTGGCATCAGCGATCATGTGATCGCGATGGATGGATATGCCTTCCACTGATTCTTTCGTTCATACCAAGGAGCTGACATGAAGTACCGCACACGACTTTCCCTTGCCGCCGCGCTGGCCACCGCCGTCATCGGCAGCGCCAATGCCGCCCCCTTGACCTACAAGGTGGACGAGAGCCACACCTATCCCCGCTTTTCCTATTCGCATCTTGGCTACTCGACCCAGCTGAGCAGCTTCAGCAAGACCACCGGAACGGTGGTGTATGACGCGGAAGCCAAGACCGCCGCAGTGGACATCACCATCGACATGACCTCGGTCAACACCGGCTTTGCGGACTTCAACGATCACATCCAGGGCGCGGATTTCCTCGATACCAAGCAGTTCCCGACCGCGACCTTCAAATCCAGCAAGGTGGTGTTTGAGGGTGACAAGCCGCAGAGCATCGAAGGCACGCTCACCATCAAGGGAATCAGCAAGCCTGTAACCCTCGCCGTGACTTCCTTTCAGGCCATGCCGCACCCGATGCAGAACAAGCCCGCGATCGGCGCCAATGCGCATACCACGGTCAAGCGTTCTGATTTCAAGGCGGACAAGCACGCGCCCTATGTGAGCGACGAGCTGCGCATCGACATCGCGCTGGAAGCCGTCGCCCCCTGATTCCTGTTACCCCGGGGACGCAGTGGCTGGTTCTGGGCCACTCCGCTCCCCGGTGACTTCTGGTTATCTGATCGCGCCAGAACATTCCCGTTCGCCGTCCCGCGATGGCTCAATGAAGCCCCCGCGTGGCATGCTCGCAGGACATCCTCTGGAGTCCCCGACATGCACGATGCGCATTCCCTGCAAACCCTCCTCGGCGCCCTCTCGGCCTATTTCGAGGGCGAGAAAATCGAGGCCCTTGTCTTCATCCTGCCGCTTGGCCTGCTCTCACTCGTATTCGCGGGGTGGTTGCTCACGGATGGTTCGCCGGGCTTCCACCGCGGCCTCGCCATCCCCTTCCTCTTGATGGGACTGCTGATGACCACGGTAGGCGCCGTGGTGGGCTATCGCACCCCTGCGCAGGAGCAGCATCTCGTGGCCGCCATCCAGGCCGATGCTGCACAGGCCATCCCCGCGGAAATCACACGCATGGAAAAAGTGAACAAGGCGTGGCCTCAATATCTCGTCGCGTGGGGCCTGTTCGGGGTGGTGGGCCTTGCCCTGCGCTTCCTGACCCGCGGCGACTTCACGCAGGGTCTGGGAATTGCCCTGGTGTTCTTTGCCGGTGTGGCACTGCTCATCGATGGCTTCGCCGAGCGACGCGCAAGACCCTACACCGAGATGCTTGAGTCCAGCCTGCCTGCAGGGCGCTGAAAGCTGACTGCCGGTAGCCGACTCACACCCACACTCCCGGGCAATCTTTCTGGGCCACCGTGCGGACAGTCCAGTCCGCTTTACACCCGGCGGGCCGCGGCGTAGAAAAAGGCTGTCACCAGCCCGGGAGGCATCCGCGATGAACCAGCCCGTCAGCACCTTCCATCACGGCGGATGCCCACATGACTGTCCGGATACCTGCTCCATGGTGTTCGAAGTCCGAGCGGAGAAACTTGTCGGGGTGAAGGGCAACCCGGCGCACCCGCTGACGCGGGGTGGGCTGTGCGTGAAGCTCCGGGACTACGAACAGCGTCACTCCCATCCTGACCGACTGCTCCACCCGCTGCGCCGGACCGGCCCCAAGGGCAGCGGCGAATTTGCGCGCATCAGCTGGGACGAGGCGCTGGACGAGATCACCGGCCGCTGGAAAAGCATTATCGCGGAACACGGGCCACAGGCGATCGCGCCCTACAGCTACCTCGGCCACCAGGGTCTGGTGCATGGCCTGAACGGCGGCGACGCCTTCTTCAATCGCATGGGGGCGACGGTGATGGAGCGCACCTTCTGCGGTGAAGGTGCGGCGACCGCTTGGCTCATGACCTATGGCCCGAGCGGTGGGCTGGATCCCGAGTCCTTCCGGCACTCCCGCTACATCATCCTCTGGGCCTGCAACAGCGTAAGCACCAATCTTCATCACTGGCATGTGGTGAAGGAGGCGCAGAAAGCCGGCGCGAAAGTGGTGGTGATCGACGCCTGGCGATCGCGTACCGCGAAGGAAGCGGACTGGCACCTGGCGCCGCGACCCGGCACCGACGGCGCGCTCGCCATGGCGCTCATCCATACCTTGATCGCGGAAAACCTCATCGACCGTGATTACGTGGAGCGACACACGTTGGGATTCGATGAGCTGGCGACGCGCGCGGCAACTCGAACGCCCGAATGGGCCGAGGGCATCACCGGCATTCCTGCGGCGGACATTCGACAGCTTGCACGGGAATACGCAGCAGCGCGTCCTTCCGCGATCCGGATCGGGGTGGCTCTGGAGCGTCATCATGGAGGTGGACAGACCGTGCGTGCGGTGTGCTGCCTGCCGGCGCTGACCGGCGCCTGGCGCGAGGTTGGCGGCGGCATCATGGCCATGCCTGTATGGGAGCATCCGTACCGGTTCGACGTGATTTGCCGCGCGGACTGGATACCGCCCGGCACGCGCACGGCGAATAATCTCCAGCTGGGCCGGTTGCTCACGGGACGCATCCCAATGGACCCGCCGATCCTCTCCCTTATGTGCTGGAACACGAATCCCGTGACCCAAGCACCGGAGACGGATCTGATTGTGGAAGGATTGATGCGCGAGGATCTCTTTCTGGTGGTCGCCGATCACTTCATGGTGGATACCGCACGCTACGCTGACATTGTGCTGCCGGCCGCGATGGGCGCCGAGATGGAGGACATCATCCTGTCCTGGGGTCACAACTACCTCACCTATAACGCGAAGTGCGTCAAGCCCCCGGGTGAGGCCCTGTCCAACCACGAGATCTTCCAGCAGCTCGCGGCACGCATGGGCTACACGGAGGACCGCTTTAGCTGGAGCGAGGCCGAATGCCTGGAACATTTTGTCGACTGGAATGCGCCCGCCTGCCAGGGTGTGACGCTGGAAGGTCTGCGCCGTGAAGGCTTTGCGCGCCTGGCGCTCGGTGATGCGGATACCCGCGCACCCCACCGGGAGGGCAACTTCCCCACGCCTTCCGGCAAGTGCGAATTCCGCTCAAGCCTCGCGGCCGGCGGTAACTTCGTCGCCCCGCCTTTCCGTCAGATGTACACAGACAGACAGGGTGGAGAACGACTGGATGAGCTGCCTGATTACGTGCCGAGCCGCGAAAGTCCAGCAACCAATCCCGCGCTCGCGGCGCGCTATCCGCTCAACATCGTCTCGCCCAAGAGCCACGGCTTTCTCAATTCCTGCTACGCCAACATGGAGGGCAAGCAGCGTATTCAGGGCGAGCAATCCGTGCTCATCAATCCGCAGGATGCCGCAGCCCGGGGTATCGCGACAGGCGACAGGGTGCGCGTACACAACGATCGTGGCGCCTTCGAGGCCCGCGCCGAAATCACCAACGACGTGAATGCCGGTGTGGTGGTGGCAACCTTGGGCTATTGGCGCCAGTTGAATCGTGGGACCGTGAACAGCATCAGTTCCGCGGAATTCGTCGACATGGGCCATGCACCCACGTTCTCCGACAATCTGGTCGAAGTATCACGGAGCCGGAGCGATCCCCCGTGACCCATTCCATTATCCCTCGGCGGCAAAGTGCTCCTGCATGGCTTGAGCGTGGTGTGGCGGGAGGTGATACTGGGCCAGATCTTCGCAGGCACGCCTCTCCACCATGACCAATTCCCTCTCGTTCGGGCGCCCCACTGACGGGCTCCCACCCCTGCTGGTTGGCTCCGACTCGGCCATTGAGGGCAACGGCTTCGAAGCCTTGTTTGACGCTCTGAGTGTTGCCTGCCCCAATCTCAAGGGCGTTGCCCCGACCGCCTCGCCACAGTCACTGCGCTTCAGGCTCAGCGTCTTTCATCTCGGCAGCATGGCATTGGCATCCAAAGCTTCCGAGTCCTACGCCGCGCAGAGCGACCCGTTCGGAGCAAAGACCATCCTCATTCCAACAGCAGGCCGGTATCAGATCAGCGCTGGGGGCAAGGCGCATGTGGCAGCGCCCGGCACTTCAGGGCTGTTGCTCTCCGGCAATCATGCACTCTCGGGTATCGGTTTCGATTACGCGGGAGTCGCGTTCAACATCGATCCCGCGCGTCTCGACCGGGTGGTGTCGGCAATGCGGGGTGGAAGCCCCTCGTCATTGTCGCTGGATACAGAACGCGAACTTCCGCTGGGTGTGCTCGACAGGCTCGGTCTCGGTGCCAACCTGCAGGGCCTGCTTACCCAGATTGATGCCGCAAGCAAAGTACCGGGGCTGGCTGAGATGCTGGGACTGGAAGATCTTCTTTACCGGCATGTCGCCCTCCTGCTCGCGCCTGATCTCTTCATGGAAGAGGCCCCCTCGCGGGCCGTCAGTGGCGTCCCTCGGGCCATGGTGATGGAACTCTGCGACCGGATTGACGCCGCATTGCCGGCCACCCTGCGGCTGAGCGATCTGGAAGCCATGAGCGGTTTTTCAACCCGGGCGCTGCAGTATGCGTTCAAGCGTTTCCTTGGCTGCTCACCCGCGGAGTGGATTCGCGATCGGCGGCTCGCCCGCGTGCATACGCGCTTGCTGACGCCACACCCGGAGGACACGGTCACCTCCATCGCGCTCACTGAAGGCTTCTTTCACCTCGGAGACTTCTCGAGACGTTTCAACCAACGCTACGGTCTCTTGCCCTCAGTCATGCTGGCACGAACCCGGCGCAGCAGCTGAAGCACGCATGGATCCCAGCTCGCCCACTCGATCCGCGCTACCGGCACTACCCCTGGGTGCACACTCCGCACATTTCAGCACTGACATTCGCGAGCTCGAATTCCGCTCCCGGTTGTTCTTTCCTCAGCTTCGCGAGCTCTCGTCATTACTGGAATCCGACATCTTTCCGCACCTCAGCAGCCTGCAAAGCCTTGGCGGACTCACCTTTGCCTCCGTCTCACACCTGGCCTGTCGCATGGTCATGTCGGAGGGTGGCAGCACGACTCTGGTGCTGCCGCATGTGGGGCGCGGTGTGTGGCAGGTCCGGGGTCGACGCCTGTATGCCGAAGGTTCGCAGAACGCATTGCTGCTGTCCGGCGCAGGCGGCTCGGGAGAAACCGAGGGCGGAACCTCTGGCGTGTATGTGAAGCTCGATCCCTTGCGCCTTGGCGATATTGGCAAGGTGATGCTCGGCGCGGAGAGAATCCCCTTCAACCTGGGAACTCCCCGTGAACTCCCGCTCGACATCTCGAACCACTTCTCTCTACGCGAGGGTCTTGGTTTCGTGCTGGGACAAATTTCCTCGGCGCTGGAAAATCCTGCGCTCGTGCCCCTGCTCAAGATCGATGATCTCTTCTATCGCTTTGCGGCCATGTTGATTTCCCCGCAACCCTTCCTCGCCCAGGATGCCCGCAAACGGCTGCCGCTGCCGGATCGCGCAGCACTCGAACGGATCTGTGACTACATCCGTGCCTCGTCGGGAGTTTCCATAGGACTGACCGATCTGGAGGCCATGAGCGGTTTTCCGCGCGCCGCGATCTACCGTGCTTTCCGTCGCACTTTCGACCGTACACCGGTGCAGTGGATCCGCCATCTGCGGCTGGAGGAAGCTCGCCGATACCTGGAGTCCCACGGGCCGGAGATCTCGCTGCTGGAGGCGGCGCAGCGCTTCGGTTTCAAGAATGCCGCCACTTTCAGTCGGGCTTTCGTCTCCGAACATGGCGTCGCCCCGGACGTCCTCGCGGGACATGCCCGGCGTTCAATCCACTGATCGGAGCAACAAATGACGACTGAACCAACCTTCGACGTGTTCGAGGTCATGCACACCATGCGGGCCATGCGTCGCCTCAAGCCCGATCCCGTGCCCGAGGCCCTCATCAACAAGGTCCTCGAAGCCGGCGTCTGCGCGCCCAGTGGACAGAATCTCCAGCGCTGGTCCTTCATGGTGGTCACGGACCCCGAGGCCAAGGCCTTTTTTGCCACGAAATACGACTACTGGTTGAAGAACCGCTTTGCCGATGCGCTGGTGACCATGGACTGGGACTCACCCATGGGCAGAACCACAAGCGCGGCACTGCATCTGGCTGAACATCTCCATGAGGTGCCGGTGCTGCTGCTCTGCATGGGGCAGCGTGACTGGCCGTTCTCCGTGCCGGCCGAAGCCCGCAAAGGGCTGGCGCCGCCATCCTATGGCTCGATCTACCCTTGCGTGCAGAACATCCTGCTCGCGTGCCGCGCGCTGGGACTGGGGGCGAGTCTCACCACCATGCACCAGATGTTCGAGCCCGAACTGCACGAGTACTTCGGTATCCCGGAAAGCTGGGGCGTGGTATCCGTGATCCCCATCGGTTTTCCCACCGGAAAATTCGGTCCGGTGGCCCGCATTCCGGCCCGCCACAAGACACACTTCAATCGTTGGGGTGGCGTGCGGCCAGGACTGGCCGAACCGCAGGTCTAGCGCCGCAGGCGCTGGCTCTTGCGGGAACGTCCGTAAAACCCCTCGGGCTTGGTACTTACCCAGGCCACGAACGCCGCGATTTCCGGATGCGCGAGCAAGGCCTCGATGGTCTTGTAGTGCTTCGCGAGCTCGGTCTCCGTGAGCAAGGCATGGATCTGCCGGTGGCAGATGCGATGGAGGATGGCCGTGTGCTTGCCGCCGTGCGAGCGTGGCACGAGATGGTGGGCATCCTGCTCGGCCGCCGGCACCGGTCGCCCGCACAGAGGGCAGACCACCGGTTCCCGTCGCGGCAGGGCATCCAACCGCGCCGCGATCAAGCGCCTGCGAATCTTGCCGGTCACCTGCGGGAATCCCGTTGACCGTCCACTCGCGAAGATCGGCGTCAGGGGCCAGTGTGGGCACCGGCCCCTGATCGGACTTCAGGCCGAGTAACGCGCTATCAGATCCTTGCCCAGCGCCATCATGTGCACCTGGTCCGGACCATCGGCCTGGCGGCACCAGCGGGCATAGCTGAAGGCTTCCGCCATGAAGTAGTCCTCCGTGAAACCGCCCGCGCCGTGAATCTGCATGCAGCGGTCGATCACGTTCTGGGCCATCAGCGGCACGGTGATCTTGGCGGCGGCGATCATGTCGCGGGCATCCTTGGGGCCCACCTCATCCATGCGTCGCGCGGTGGCCAAGGTGAGCAGGCGGGCTTGTTCGATGTCGCAGAAGCTGCGCGCGATCTCCTCGCGCACGGACTGGTGCTCGCCAATCTTGCGGCCGAAAGTGCTGCGCGACACCGCACGCTTGCAGGCGAATTCGAGTGCACGCTGGGCGGCACCGATGAGGCGCATGCAGTGGTGGATGCGTCCCGGCCCAAGACGCCCCTGCGCGATTTCGAAACCTCGGCCTTCCCCGAGCAGGATGTTCTCCTTCGGCACCCGAACGTTCTCGAAATGCACCTCGGCATGACCCTGGGGGGCATCGTCGTAGCCAAAAGTGGTGAGCGGACGCACCAGCTTCACGCCGGGCGTGTCCTTGGGTACCAGAATCTGGCTCTGCTGCAGGTGGCGGTTCGGGTTGTCGGGATCCGACTTGCCCATCACGATCAGGATCTTGGTGCGCTCGTACATGGCATTGGTGATGAACCACTTCTTGCCCTTGATCACATAGTGATCGCCATCGCGCTTGATGGAAGTCTGGACATTCGTGGCATCAGAAGACGCCACATCCGGTTCGGTCATTGCGTAGGAGGATCGGATCTCGCCATTCAGCAGAGGCTCCAGCCATTGCTGCTTCTGCGCCTCCGTGCCGTACTTCATGAACACTTCCATGTTGCCGGTATCCGGGGCATTGCAGTTGAAGACCTCCGGGCTCCACAACACGCGGCCCATGATCTCCGCCAGCGAGGCATAGTCCTCGTTCTTCAGCCCGCCGTGGTCGTAGGGCATGAAGAGGTTCCACAGCCCTTCATCCTTCGCCGTGACCTTGAGTTCCTCCATCAGCGGCACGGTGGAAAAGCGATTCGCCATGCCGTGGAGCTGCTCCTGGTAGCGCTTTTCGTTGGGGTAGATGTACTTGTCCATGAAAGCCAGCAACTGGGCTCTCAGCTGGGCGAGGTCCTGATGGCGGGAAGGGATCTTGGCGCTGCTCATGGTCGATTCACTCAAAGCCGGGGAAAGACCCGACTATAGGCAGAAAAAGCGGTCTTCGGCACCCCCCGGATTGCGCCTGCTGCGACCCGCTTGCAGAGAGCGCCTGTCGCCAGGCGCGGGCATGGGACGGGGTGGGACGAGGGCGGGGCATCAGCGCGCTCCGCGGGCGATAGTGGCAGGCGCCAGGGTGCGAGTGTCCTCAGACCAGCAACGTTTGCAGCGTGCTTTCCACGCGCGCGAGCTTGCGCCGCACCTGATCGCGGTAGCGGATGACGGCGGTGCGATCCACCGTCCACAAGCGGTTCTCGGGGTAGGTGCGGCCGAAGATATCGAGCAGCATGGATTCGAATTTCCCCGAGACCAGCCCGGAGCCCGACTCCCGCTGCTCAACATAGGCCACCTGCTCGGCGCTGGTCAGGGCGCACAGCAAGGGGTGCATGCGGGTTGAGAATACCCGCCGATATTGCTGGATCTGCGTGATGATCCGGTCCAGCGGCAAATTCTTTTTCACCTCATCACCCACCTTCAGGACCACCTCGTCCTTGACGGGCGTGGTCATCATGCACGCACTGATGAGCCAGTCCCCCAGATGCTCGCAGCGGGTCTCGGGGACTGCGTAGAGATCCAGATCCACCTCGTGCCGCGCAAACCACACATCCAGGCTCGAGATGAGCTGCTTCATGCGTGCCGCCGGATATTCATCCCGGTACTGCGTACCGAAGATGCCAATGGTCTTGCCCGAGCGCTCGATGAGCTTGAACAGCGCATCATCGAGCAGCGGCCCGAACATGGAGTTGCCTATGCCGAGCACAAGAATATCGGGGTCTTCCTGCGGCGCTTGCCAGGGACGGAAGTTGAGAAACTCGACCGAGGCATGCGCCGGCATGATCGAAGACAGCACGTGCATGCCGAGCCTGTCGCCAAAATTGCCTGCATTGGCATAGCTCAGCACTGCCACGCGCCGTGGGGGCACGGCATAGGCAGGTGTGGCAAGCGTATAGATCCACTGCAGGGAATCCACCTGATCCTCGGCCAGCAGCCGAAGGCCGGCTGCGGCAAAGAGCGACTTGAGCTCAGTGCGGGAAAGCGCATTCACCCAGCCAAGTGCCGCGCGCTGCTCGAAGCTCGACAGGCGACTCGTCTCCGGGTCGCAATAGGTCACCATCACTCGGCCGCGGCCCCGGGCCAGGCGCGCAAAGAGTGCCGGCAGGTCAAAGACGTACTCGATCACACCAAGCATCAGCACCACGTCCACGTCATCGGCCTCGGGAGGCAGCTCCCCGCGGTTGATGTCGCAGTGCAGCGTGCGCGCATCCCGGCGCGCCACGTCGGCCGGCAGATAGGTGCAGCCAGAGCGCAGGTATTTTTCGATGAGCATGCGGCCGCAGCCGAGGTCCAGCACCGTGGAATTGCGCCCGATAAGCTGGGCCGCGAAGCGCGAGCGTGGCTCCCAGCTGGCTTCCAGATTCTCGGGATTGGCCCAGCGTTGGTGATCTGTCTCCCCCGCGAGTACGGCTTTGACGCGGCTTTCGATGTTGTCCCCGGCACCTGTCATCTCTTCTTCCCTGTCTGCGTGTGATGTCCCTGGGCCCGTGTCGCGCGCAGGGACGTCACTCGGAATGCAGGGTCGAGTATGCCAGAAACGCCAGAACCCCCGCGCCCCTGCTAGACTTCCGGAACCGACAGTCAACACAACACGCCAGGGGAGCGCCATGGATTTCAGCATCAGTGAAAAGAGTCGCCAGCTTCGTGATCAGGTCCGCGCCTTCATGAAGGAGCATATCTATCCGATAGAAGACGAGATCTTCAATTTCACCCATGACCCCAAGAATCTCTGGGTGCCCCCACCGCAGATCGAAGTCCTGAAGCAGAAGGCCAAGGCGATGGGTCTGTGGAACCTCTTTCTGCCACACGAGTACCACGAATACAGCCCAGGCCTGACCAATCTCGAATATGCCCCGCTTTCCGAAGAGATGGGCCGGGTGCACTGGGCCAGCGAAATCTTCAATTGCAGCGCCCCGGACACCGGCAACATGGAAGTGCTGGCCCGTTACGGAACCCCGGAACACAAGAAGCGCTGGCTGGAACCCTTGCTCAACGGTGAAATCCGTTCTTCTTACCTGATGACCGAACCGCAGGTGGCCTCGTCCGACGCCACGAATGTGGAAACATCCATCGTCCGCGATGGCAACGAGTATGTGATCAACGGTCGCAAGTGGTGGAGCTCCTGCGTGTTCGACCCGCGCAACAAGATCTACATTCTCATGGGCAAGACAGACCCCAATGCCTCCCGTCACGTCCAGCAGTCCATGGTGCTGGTGCCCGCCGGCACGCCGGGCTTCGAGATCGTGCGTCCCCTGCGGGTGATGAACGATCTGCATTCCCCGCATGGCCATGGCGAAGTGCGTCTGACCAATGTGCGGGTACCGGTGGAGAATCTTCTCCTCGGCGAGGGACGTGGCTTCGAGATTGCGCAGGGTCGCCTCGGGCCGGGCCGCATCCACCATTGCATGCGCCTCATCGGCGCCGCCCAGCGCGCGCTCGACATCATGTGCCACCGCGTGGAAAGCCGGGTTGCCTTCGGCAAGAAGCTGTCTGATCAGTCCAGCATCCGCCAGGACATCGCCAAGTCGCGTTGCGAAATCCAGCAGGCTCGCCTGCTCACGCTGTGGGCTGCGGACCGCCTGGACAAGGAAGGCAACAAGTCGGCCAAGGACGCCATCGCGATGATCAAGGTGACCGTGCCCCTGATGTGCCAGACGGTCGCCGATCGCGCCATGCAGTCCCATGGCGGCATGGGCGTCTGCCAGGACACGCCGCTGCCGGAGATCTTCTCCTATGCGCGCAGCATTCGTCTGGCCGACGGTCCGGATGAGGTGCACATGTCCCAGCTCGGCAAGCTCACCATCCAGCAGACGCTGGCGGGCTGAGTTTCCCCATGGACTGCCCTGCCTGAGCGGGGGAAGCTGCACCGGCGCATACGCCATCCCCATGGCGCGTGCCGGTGCGAAGGCTTCACTCTCTGGCAGGGTAGGCTGCCGCCCCGGGGCACCGCTTCCCTCTCACCACGGAGAACGCTGATGAGTTACCTACTGCTGAGCATCGTGGTCTTTCTACTGCTTGTCGCCCTCATGGGCATCAAGATCGTGCCGCAGTCCCAAGTTTACGTGATAGAGCAGTTCGGCAAGTACGTGAAGACGCTCGGGGCCGGCCTGAACTTCGTGGTCCCCATCCTGAATCGTGTCGCGGCGCGCGTGAGCATTCTCGAGCGCCAGCTTGAGCCACAACAGATCAGCGTCATCACCAAGGACAATGTGGAGATCCAGCTCACCACGGCGGTCTTCTTCCGGATCACCGATGCCGCCAAATCGGTTTACCGCATCACCGACATCAACGCAGCGGTGATGACCACAGTCACCAGTATCGTGCGCTCCACCGGTGGCCAGATGGAATTTGATGATGTGCAGGCCAAGCGCGACTACATCAATGATCGAATCAAGGATTCACTCACCGAAGCCTGCGGCGTGTGGGGGATTGAAATCACCCGCACCGAAATCCTGGATGTGCAGGTGGATCCGGCCACGCGCTCGGCCATGCAGCAGCAGCTCAACGCGGAGCGGGAACGTCGTGCTGCCGTGACCAAAGCCGAGGGTGATCGTCAGGCTCAGCAGCTCAAGGCCGATGGTGAGCTCTACACCGCGCAGAAGCAGGCCGAGGCACGTAGGGTGCTGGCCGAAGCCGACGCCTTTGCCACCACCACGGTGGGCAAGGCCATCCAGGAAAACGGTCAAGCAGCGGTGGATTTTGAAATCCTCAAGCAACAGATTCACGGTATCAGCGAGCTGGCGCAAAGCCCGAATGCCAAGCTCATCGTTATCCCGAGCGACATCACTCGTACCCTTGGCAGCCTTACGGTGCTGATGGAAACGTTGAGGCAGAAATGAGCGAGTTGCAGGAGCTGCTCGCCAACAACCATGCGCTGGCGTGGGCGGTGCTCGGGGTGATCCTGCTGATTGCCGAAGTGATGGCCGTTGGAGGCTTCTTCCTGTCCTTTTCTGCTGCCGCCTTCGTGGTAGCGGGCGCGGCCGGCCTCTCCCTGCTGCCGGAAGATCCCCTATGGCAGGCGGTGATCTTTGCCGCCCTGGGCGTGAGTCTCATCCTGCCCCTGCGCCGGATGATACGGCGCCATCTCGACAAGACACCGGACATCAACCGGTACTGAGAGATGCGGCCCAGCGGAGTCAAGACGAGCCCGGGTTCAGACAGCACCCTCGAACGGCAGGCCGATATAGTTTTCGGCAAGCAGTTGCGCAGCTGCGCGTGAGCTCACCACCTGTTCGAGCTGTGCGCGACGCAGACCTCGGGTCATGCTGTCTTCACCCGGGAAGTCATGCAGCATGTTCGTCATGAACCACGAAAAATGCTCTCCGCGCCAGATGCGACGCAAGGCGGTCACGCTGTAGGCATCGAGACCCTGGTTGCTCCCGGCGCGATAAAAATCACGGATGGCGCGGGCCAGCACCGTCACGTCACCCACTGCAAGATTCAGTCCCTTGGCCCCCGTGGGCGGCACAATATGCGCCGCGTCACCCGCGAGAAACAATCGTCCGTGCTGCATGGTCTCGCAGACGAAGCTGCGCATGGCGACGATGTTTTTTTGGAATATCGGCCCTTCCTCGACCGCCCAACCTTCCTCATTGGCGAGGCGTGCACGGAATTCGGCCCAGATGCGATCCTCGGACCAGTCGTCGACACACTCGTCGGGATCGCACTGGAAATACATGCGCTGGACCGTGGGCGAGCGTGTGCTGATGAGCGCAAATCCACGGTCGCTCTGCGCGTAGATCAGTTCGCTGGACGAGGGAGGCGCGTGGCACAGGATGCCGAACCAGGCCCCGGGGTAGACCTTCCCGTGCTCCCTGCGCAGGGCGGCGGGGATCGTCTTGCGCGAAGGACCGTGAAAACCGTCGCAGCCACCAATGAAATCGCAACGGAGGTCGTGTTCCAAGCCGTTCGTGGTGTACCTGAGCAACGGCGCGTCTGTTTCCACTCCGTGCAGGCTCACGTCGGAGACGCCAAATTCGATGGGCGTGCCGTTGGCCAGCACGGCTGAGACCAGATCCTTGATCACTTCATGCTGTGGGTAGACCACGATCGACTTGCCGCCTGTCAGGGCGTGCAGATCAATGCGATGGCGCCTGCCACCGAAGGCCAGCTCAATGCCCCGGTGCTCAAAACCCTCACGCCTCAACCGTGCACCGAGCCCAACTTGCTCGAGCAGCTCGACGGTGGGATGTTCAAGCACCCCCGCCTTGATGGTGCCTTCGATTGCTTCCCGGGTCTGGCGCTCGATGACCACGGACTCGATACCCTCAAGGTGCAGCATGTGGGCCAGCAGCAGCCCGGCGGGACCCGCACCGATAATGCCAACCTGGGTCTTCAGGGCCATGGTGGCCTACTGCCTCGTCATGCGGGTTGCCGGTGCCGACTCAGTTCGCCATTTGCGCGAGGCTTTGTGCTGGCGCCAGTGCCATCACCACATTGCCGCTGCCTGATGATTGGGCATAGTCACCATACTGGCGTCCCTTGAGTGGTCCCGCGGCTGCCGCCATGGCTTGGGCGACGCCCAGCATCGTGGCCAAGGGTCGCCCGCCCATTTCGAGTCCGGACAACTTTCTGTAAGCGTCGAAATCGGTGATTGCGGTTTCGATGTCTCCTGCCTCCAACTGCGCGAGGAAACGCTTGTCAGCCTCAATACGTTCCGGTGTCGGCCGATGCTCGCGACCCCGAACCAGTACATGGCTGAGGGCTGTGCTCGCCAGGAATACCACACGCCGGCCCAGGCTGCTCGCAGTCGCGTGTACCAGTGCGCCGGCCGCCTGGCACTCCTGAACTGTTGCCTGCGCAACCGAGGGGAGCATGACGACCGGAATCTCCGCATCGGGGTCCAGATGCATCATAGGCACGAACGTCCCATAGTCCCAGACAAAATGGCTGGACTCGTTGCGCACCGAAGGCACTCCCCCGGCGTTGAATGCATCGACCAAGGCTGCGCCAAGCTCCGGATCACCCCGATAATCGTAGGGACTTCCGGGGATGAGTTGGGGTGCCTCAGTGGCCACGCAATGGCCCCGATGCCTCGCCTGACAAGTCACCGGCCAGTCGAAGGTGGCAACCCAATGGCTGGAGAGAATCACCCACACATCAGGCCTGAGAGTGGTGCGCAAGGCGGCGCCAAGGCGTCGTTCGGCCTCCACCAGCGTCTGCTGATAAACGGGGGTGTTGGCAGGCAGGCCGAGGGTCGGCACGTGCGCCACGACAGCACTCGCAATGACACCGCCCTTTCCTGCATCCGCTTCATCCACCGGCATGTACAGCCGCCTCCTCGTCCGCCTCCCGCTTGGCGACATTGGCCAGGATCTCGGCACCGCGGTTGGCTGCGGACAGCCCCCGGAACAGGAAAGCGAGACCGATCGTTGCCTGCAACTCATCCCAGGTCGCGCCCGCGCGACGGGCTGCAATGGCGTGCAGGACAGCGGCGTCGTTGAGATCCATCAACAGCATGCCAAACAGCATGAGCTGGCAAGTCTTCACATCGAAGCACTTGGGGTACATGGCATGAGCGCGCATCTGCTCCTGCAGTTCGAGCAGCTTGGGGTCCAGTGCCCCGGTCACGTTGATGCGCGCCTCAATGCGCGGGGGCACGAAGCCGATGAGCTCCCGGTAGATGGCGAAGCGCTCCTCCTGGGTCTGATCCTGCGGGGCGTAGGGGCCGATGCGCTCGTGGACGATATCCAGATTCACTCGTGGTGGAATCATGATGCGCTCCTGGTGGGACTCTCGAGTCGGAGTGGGGTGATGTCGGCGCGAGCAGCTTCCAGCCGGGCAAGGGTTCAGGCCTTGCCCAGGGTCTCAAACAGGGTTTTCGCGGACACGCGTTGGGCAGCGCCCGTCGGGCAGGAGCTCACACACCGGGGTCCTCCCTTCAAGTCGCGGCAGAGATCGCATTTGGCAGCTACCTTGCGCGCCTCGGGATCGTATTCCGGGGCGCGATTGCCCGGCGCCTTGCCAAGACCGAACAGCAACCATAGCCATCCTCCACCCCACTTGGCGGACTTTCGGGGTGTCATCGTGACCGCACCGTACGGGCAGTTGCTCTCGCAATTGCCGCAACCGATGCAGGCATCAGAGATGAATACCTCGCCACTCGCGCTGCGGCTGATGGCATCGGGCGGGCAATCCTTCATGCAGTAAGGCTGTTCACAGTGCCGGCACGCCTCTGCGATATGCAGATGGGCAAACGTCGGGCCCGTCTCGCGACGCAGGCGCGACACTCCCTGGTGGGACTCCGCGCAGGCAATCTCGCAGTTGTTGCACTGGATGCAGAGCGTCTCGTCGATGACGAGCATGTTGGAAGCTTCACCGGCCCCCTGGCGCATGAAGAAGTGCGCGATGGCGGAGTGCTCGTCGTCGACCTGCTCCTGACGCATCGCATCCATGCGCACGCGGTCCAGCAGCAGTTCCTGCAGGGATTTGCGCAGGGCTTCGTTGCGCGCGACTTCCGCCTTGAGGCGCGCTGCCTCCAACACCAGTACTTCAGTCAGGACGGTGGCTGTGACCGTTGCCGAGCGCGGAGCCTCGGTGAGCAAGGCCATCTCACCGAAATATTCACCCGCTCCCATGTGACTCATCACCTGGGCCCGATCACCGCTGCCACGGGTGACGGCCACTGAACCCCGCCGAATGAGATAAAGCCCATCGGCTTCATCGCCTTCCTTGAACAGGATTTGCCCCGCCTGAAAGCGGCGCACGGGGACTCCGTCGCCGATGAGGTTGGCGAGCGCTTCGGCGCTCATGGCTTTGCCGAAGTAGTGGCGCACCGCGTTGCCCAGGAACGCCTGATCGATGCGTCGCGCGACGCCTGCGGAAGAGGCGATGAGCTTCAGGATGGTCCGGCGCGGGGTCTCCATGAGCACGCAGCCGGGCGTGGCGCTGACAGTGGCTGTGCGACGGCGCCCGGAGATGAGGCCCATTTCCCCGAAGAAAGTGCCCGGCCCCAAGGTGAATGCGAGGACCCTTGCGTTGCCGCGGAGTACGGTGAAGAAGGTGTTGGTGTAATCCCCTTCGGCAAAGACAGTGCTCTCCCGATCATGGACATGCAGGGTGGATTCGAGCAGCAGTTCGCGCATCTGCAGCGGTGTGATATCCGCCAGGAACGGTGACAGGCTCCGGATGCGCTCGATCACTTCCGCCACCTTGACGGGCCTTGACGCCAGCGGCGCCGCGCCGGGGAACGGCTCCGCCAGCGCCATCCAGGCTTGGAGACGCTCGCGGATCAGCGGTTCATCTGCTGGCTCGACCGGGCTGCCGTTGATGGTTTCCACCACCTCGTAGCCTTGGTTCATCGCCTGCTTGATGAGTGGACAACCACCCAGGGCACCGACGATGAACAGCCCCGGGACGTTGGATTCGTAGGTCTCGCTCAGATCCGGGATGGCCTCCGGATTCGGATTTGGAAAGACGACACCAAAGCTTTCCACCAGCTTGCGTGGCGGGATCGCGCCGAGGCGCGCGATCACGCGATCGCACGGGAGGCTGTGCTGCCCATCCTTGGTATTGAATACATAGGCCAAGCGCCCATCCGGCGTCGCTTCCAGCCGCTCGGGAAATGAGGAATGCCAGACTCGCACGCGCCCGGCTTTCTCAGCAGAGGTCACCAGCTTGCGGTTGCCGTCCTTGCAGCGCGTGAACTCCTCGGAACGGTTCATGAGGTGGACTTCATTGTGGGCAGCCAGCGCACAGGCGTTCTCGATACCGGCATCTCCCGCCCCGACCACCACCACAGCCTCGCCCTTGAAAGCTTCCGGATCCGCAAGCGTGTACTGGACTCGCGGATCGTCTTCGCCTGGCACTCCCAGCTTGCGGGGATTGCCTTGCAAGCCGATTCCCAGCACCACCGCGCGGGCAGTGAAGCGCTTGCCGTTCTCGCAGTCCACCTCTAAAGCCGCATCCGGTGCCGGGCGCTTGATGGCGCTGACCTTGTGCCCGTAGGCGATGTTGATTCCCTGCCGCTGGATCGCCTCATCCCAAGCGGACAGGAGCTCCTCGCGGAGACCCTCTGCAAAGGCCAATCCGCTGCGCAGGGGTAGATGCCCCGGCTCGGCCATCACGTGCTTGCCCTTCTGGTACTGGTAGATGGTGTCGGCTGCGTGCTGCTCCGCTTCCAGCAGGACATGGCGGTTGCCACGCTCGGCGGCACGGGAAGCGGCCGAGAGTCCAGCCGGACCAGAGCCCACAATCACGATGTCATAGTCAGCCTCCACCTGCTCGAACATCATGCCCATGACTGGATATCCTCTTGCCTGTTCATCGGGCTGCTGCCTGCAGCCTTGCACGGAGTTCTTCCAGCGCAGTCTGGAATACTGCCGGCTGATAGCGTTCGTCGTTCGCCAAGGCATCGAGCAGGCGATTCATGGCACTGCGCAGTGCGGTCTTGTCTACCTTCATCCCGCGCGGCACGAGATCGTTCACCAGGCTCGTGATCGCCATATAGGCCTGCTCCGCACCCGCATAGTCGGCAAAGCTCGACTGGCGTGACTCTTCGACCAATGCCACAAGGATGCGTCGCATCACCTCCGCATCGTAGCCGTGACGCTCGAGGGCGGGTATCAGTGACTCCACCCTGCGAGTGAGCGCACGGGCAAGATCCAGGTAATCCTTGCCCGGAGGTGCTTCACCTGTCGCCACGGCAAGATGCAAGGCGTGGACTTCGGCATCAAAGCCTGCCGAGTCTTGTGGCATCAAGGCCCGGACGATTGCGCGCAGCATCAAGAGATTGCTGTCGTTCAGCCGTATCGCTCCCGGCCCCACACCAAGGCGCGGACTCCAGCGCTTCTCGCTCATGGGGTGATGGCAACTGTGGCAGTCGAAGAGTACCAGTTCGGGGAACGGTCCTTGGCGTCCGCGCGTCGGGTCGGTGAGGGTTTCAAGCAGATGGATCACGGCCACCGCCTGGCCGACTGACCAGACCTTGAGCCCTTCCGAGGGGCTCTTGCGCTTGCGGTAATCCGCGTCCACCCGGAAGTGCGCGGGCTCAAGACTGGTGAAGGTTTTCACTTCGAAAGACAGGCGAGGATGACCTGCTCCCATCAGTCGATGACTGACGAAGCGGCTGTCGTCCCCGAAATGACAGGACAGGCAGAGTCGCGCCTGCGCCGCCGGTCGCTCGGTGGGATAGAGACCCTGCGCGAGGTTGCGTGCATGGCTGGCGCCATCTTCGACATGTCCTGCCAGCCATTTCTCGGCAGGACCATGGCAACCCTCGCAGCCTACCCCCTCGCTGATCACATGGCGCTTGCCGCGACGTGCGGGGGCCGGAGCGTGACTGTGACAGTCGAGACAGAGCTGGGTGGCGTGTGCCGGCGTTTTGAGGCCCAGCTTGCGTGCGATGCTGCGCGAACGCTCATTGAGCAGGACAGCGTAAGCCTGGGTGTGTCTGTCGATCCGCAACCACGTGGTGTACTCATTCTGCAGCACATTGCTTCCTTCAAGCGGCGTGATCGAGCCGTGGCAGGTGCTGCTGGCGCAGTTGACGGTGCCCTCGGTGCGATGGGGAGACTGATTGGGCAGCGGCGCGGCAGAGACAGCGCTCACCATCATCAGGAGTGCGAGGCACAGTCCAATGTGAATGCGCATGGCGGTGGGCTCAGGGCGTGGCATGTGGTGCCTCCGGGACAGGCGGTGTGCCAACACGCGGCAGGTAATCCTCGTGGCGTACCTCGTCTGTGACCTGCCAGGGTTGGCCCTCCGGCGTGAGGTAGAGTTTTTCCATCTCGGCCTTGTTGAAGGGACGTGCACCGATGCGCCCGATGACTGCTATCTGGTGACCCGTCTCGTCCACGGCCCGATCACGGTCAAGTCCCTTGGACAAAGCCAGTGCTGGCGACTGGGTCCGCCGGGTGGCAATGAGTTCCGGACGCGGCTCCGGGGAGAACCCATAGAAACCGGGCTGGCTCTCGGGCGAGGTGAGCTGAATGACCTTGAGTCCGTTTCGGCCATCGGCGACATAGGCGAAGAGCGAGGCATTGGTGCTGCCCACCACCACATCGCGCGCGTCATTCAGCTGACCATCGGCATCGAACATGCGGAAGAGCTTTGGCTGGTCTGCGCGCTCTATATCGACGATGGCGAGACCCTGCGCACCTGCCGCAACATAAGCGTAGGTGCGAGCGAGATAGACCCGGTGCGCGTCCGCGAGAGGGATAAGTGCAGGTAGCACCTTGGGTTGTTCAGGATGGGTCACATCCACCACGCGCAGACCCTGCGCATCGGTCACGTACAGATAGCGGAACTGCAGTGCACTCGCGCGAGCGTCCGGTATATCCACGGCGGCAAGCAGTTTGGGATTGAGCGGATCATCGAGAGAGATGATTTCCACCCCGCGCGGGGTGGTGATGTAGGCATGGCTACCGGCCACAACGATGTGACGGGCACCATCCAGACGACCATCGGGATTCCAGGTCAGCGCCCGTTCGAGGAAATTGTTGCGCGCCTCGCCATCCACCAAGGTATCCACATTGACAAGAATCAAGCCTTCCTCGGCATCCACGAGATAGGCGTAATGATAGATCGGGTGAAAAGCCTGCTCTTCATTGGTCACGCGCATGAGATCACCCTGATTGCGGGCCGGCGCAATCGGCTGGTTGGTCGGCAGCGCCACGCAGGTCGCGTTGCGGCTCTTCACATGCGTATCGTGACCCAACGGTGAGAAGGGGGCGGTGATGATGCGCTGGCTGACTCCCTTGTTGGCATTGGCAGCAATGTCATAAACCCTCAAGCCGCCGCGCCCTTCAGCCACGAACAGGTATTCGCCTCGCATTTGCAGACAGCGCGCCGCATCCGGCGTGCCGTGATGGTTGGCGGCTTCCCGATGCGGCATGTCCACGATTTCCCGGTCGTGCTTCTGGTGGGCCGCATACCAGTCCGGATAGGCATATTTCTGGAGATAAGAGCCGATGACGGCCTGGGGCTCATCCCATTCGGTGACGCCCACCGCTTCCACGTGTTCTTCCGCACCAATCCAGGCGTAGCGCCCGACGAAATTCACGAAGTTCGTTCCCTGCAGCAGCAACTGCGCCATGATCGCGTTGTTGTCATTTGCAGCCGCGACATGGCAATCCGAACAGGTCTTGGTTTCCGTCTTGCGCTCCGTGTGCGGGTAATGCGGCGCAAAGGCCTGACTGGAGAAACCACTCGCCGAGATGGGCGGCTGTTGGTAGTAGATGCGCTCGCGGTTCGCGTTCTGGGAGGACAGCACCAGCGCCGAGCTTGAACGGAAGGGTGCGATACGGCTCCGCTTCACCGGACCGTGCACGCCGAGCTGGAACACATCATCCCGCGCCACCTGCACATTGTAGGTGGCGTAATTGCGGGTGGCCTTGCCTTCATAGTGATTACGTTCTGTCTTGCGGTTGGCCTGGATCGGCAAGTGACACCCCGCGCAGCTGGTGGTCCAGCTGGTGTGGCAGGTGTAGCAGGTCATCTTTTCATTGTCATGGGCGAGTGACGCGGCCCCTTCACCCCATTTCCCTGACCGACCTGCCTCTCCGGCGGCCATCAGCTTGGCCCTGGCGGCCTTGCCGTTGTAGTCGGGGTGGACCGGGTTCACTGAATCCTTGACCAGCGAGACTTCCCACTCCTTGTTCGGGTCGAGCGCCGCGCGTTGGTAGAGCTTGCCATCACGCCATTCGAAACGCGGACGCCCGTCCTGGGTGCGCAACAGGGAGAGATCACGGCCGCCGGGCTGGGCGGCCGGCCCGCTGGTGTGCAAGGTGGGATAGTTGCGGGCCGTGCCATGACAATCCGCGCAGTCGATTTCGATCGCCGCCGCAACCTCGCCGTAGATATGCCCGTTGCCGTGCATGTCCTGGGAGAAGTGGCAGTCCACGCAATGCATGCCCTTGTCCAGGTGGATGGACGCCATGTGCACGGTCTTCTTGAACTTGTCTGGATCTTCATCCGCCACCACGCGGTTTTCCGCATCCAGCAGCTGCCCCTTGCGGTTGCGCTTGTGCACGGCGCGAAACACCCAGCCATGGCCGTGATAATCAGCGAACTGGGTGTGCTTCATCTCGTCATTGCGCAACCAGAGATCCTTGAGGAAATCACGATCACGCCAGTTGCCACGGATGACCGCTTCCTCCGGATTGCGCTGGTTGACCTCATGAATTTCCTCATCCGAAGGATAGTGCTGTTCGGCCGGGAACAGGCGGGCCGCATCGGGCTCGTAGTCGTACTGCATGTATCCGTAGAACGAGTTCACATAGATGTTCGGCTGGTGCATGTGGCAGACCATGCACTGGGAGGAGGGTATCGCGCGCGTGAACGCATGGCGCAGCGGGTGGCCCGGACGATCCTTGGGGATGGTCGGGTCGCGAGTCTGACTCTTGCCCGTGTTGCCGTAGGCCGCGTAGGGCCCGCTGTGACCGGGTTCACGATCATTCGCGTAGACCACATGACAGGCTGTACAGCCGGAAGATCGGTAATCCCCCGGATTGTCATTGGTGCCCAGGAACCACAGGTGTGGATCGTTCAGGCGGGTCTTGGTCAGGTTGAGGATCGGAATCGCCACTCGCAGCCCTGTGCCCGGGCCACGGTTGCTCTGCTTGAAGTCCGGTCGACCGGGTTCATCCACGCGCTGCAATTGTCCGGTGTTGTTAGGGATGCCGAGCTCGGGAAAGATGCTGTTGATGACGCGTCCGCCGCCCTCGAACACCCGGAAGATATCGGCAGGCGGCACCGTCTCCCACGCCGGCAGAGGATAGAGGCGGTCGAGCACTCCTTTGTTAACCAGGAAGGGATCCTCCGGCTTCACGGGGTTTAAAACGGCTGACCCTGTCCCATCCTCGGAATAGAACTCGCCCAGCAGATAGCGTTTGAACGGCAGGATACCGTTGTTGTAGGCAGCACCACCCCACAACATCGCCGAGGTGCTCATGAGGCTACGCTCCTGCGATTCGATGATCGGCAGGTGACAGGCGCCACAGGCTTCACGCGCCACGCGCAAGTCTCCCGGGTTGATGAAGCGCACGAACGCCTCGTGCTCACGGTTGAGATGCGCGTAACTGCCCTCGGGATTTGCCGAGTTTTTCCATAGCCCGGGGTTGCGCGGCAACACATGAGCCCTGTCCATGGCCGCGCGATAGTCCGGATTCTTCAGTGATTCCTGACCGCTTCCGGCCTGATGCACGACCGAGGCATCCCCCCCATGGCAATCCGTGCAGCCGAGCACCACGGCAGGATTGGCATGCATGGTGTGCTCATCCGTTTCGCGGTGGCAGCTGATGCAGCCGGAGGATTTTTCCCTCGCGGTGTCCTGCGACTGGGATTTGGGGGCGGGTGGCGCCATCACGTACTCACGCTCCACCAGAGCTTTTTCCGAGGCAACGGCAGTGTCTGCCGCAAGGCCGAGCAAGGTCAGCAGTACCACCATCCACTGCAAAGGAAGTTTTGCGCGGCTGCGCCTGATTTCAGAACGTAAGGAGCGCATTGACGAATGTCGAATAGAGGGTGTTGTGGCGTTGGCCGCCATAGAGATCACGCAAGCCTCGACCGGCGAGCAGTACGGCGCCGGAGGCATTGATGACCATGTTCTGGTTGAAATAGGGCCGCCACTGGATGCCGGCCGAGAGATCGAATCCGATTTCGTTGTCACGCAGCGCCTGCGCCCGCAGGAACTCCAGAGTCTCGGTCTCTGCAAAGCGCAGATGATTGACGTTCGCCACCAGCCTGACCTGGGGCGCAATATCGAAGTCTCCCCCCACTCCGAGCAGGAACAGACCCGGGTTCACGAAATTGGATTGCCCCTGCTCCTTGCTCGAGCGCAGGTTGGCCAGCACGCCGTTGCGTCCCGAGAGCGCCACGCCTCCACCACCGACCAGGGGAATTCCCTGCCGCACCCAGTAGCTGGTGTCTGCGCCCGCAAACAATGGGTTTTCGAAAATGGCATCAAAGCCGGTGGCGTCCTCGTCCAGTGGATCGCTGTCGCCACTGGCATAGAGCACGCTGCCGCGCACGCGTATCCAGCTGAAGTCGCGCGAAAGCTCACTGGCATGAAAGAAGGCCTGGACGTCCTGGCTTCCACCCGCAATCGGGTTGTAGTCGTGAGTCCCCAACGCCACATAGGTGGTGGTGGTCAAATTGAGTCGCCCCTCCGGCCACAACGCGCGCAGATGACCATCCCCGGAGTAGCCGAGATAAGTCACCTGATAGGGTTCGGGATCCTGGGCGGCGCTACCGACGATGGCCGGCCGGATCACGAATGCATTGGTATCTTGGTATTGGTGATCTTCGTTGTTGCGGTTGTGCGCGACGCTGAGCTCGGAAGTGAAGCCCACCAGCGGAAAATCCTGTCGGTAGACATTGAACAGGAAAGTATCGTCGTCGCGCAGCGCACGGGTGATGTCGTTCAGGCCGCTGTTGGTATCTTTTTCAATGCGCCGGAACCAAGCCAGGTTGTATTGCCAATGATTGTTGTCGCGGTTACCGAACAGGCGCACACCGAAAGCCAGATCCTGAAACAGGAAGCCGCGAAAATCGTTGGTGAAGGGCTGGATGCCCACCCGGATGCTGTCGAAGTCGTAGCGTGGCGAGACATCCCGCAGGTGATAGTCGAGAAAGAACTCCTGGATGCCCGCAAAGGAATCGTACCTGGTGCAATGGTCGCGCTGGCGGTAGACCTCCAGTGGCGCCACGGGCTCAAGATCCGGCGCCTCAGCTGGCGGCGGAGGCGAAGAGAAAAGACCGTCGTCGCCCGGCACGTCCAGGCCGAAGCCAGGCTCGCCCGAATCCGGCGTGCTGCTGAACACGTCTCCAAGCTGCTCAAAATCACCACAGGCCAGCGGATCCGCCCTGAGCACCCCTGCCTCGCGCACTTCAGCACGGTTGTAATTGAACACTGGCGCCAGTCGCAGCTCGAGCTCTGGCGGCATGTAGGTGGTATTACCCTTGGTGAGCGACAGATTGAGCAGCACCGTGGCGGCTTGCAGATTCTGCGAGGGATCACCGAAAGCATCGGTGGCGGTGTCACGGAAAGCGATGGTCGGATTGACAGGAATGGGTACTTCGCGGAATTCAGCCAGACCGTCCACCACCGCACCTACGTTGATGAAGATGTCGTCTCCCAGCTCGCGCACCGGGATGTCACCCTTCAGTACGTTCTGGTGATAGGGGTCATACCAGGGGAACTTGAAGCCCAGTGCCTGCATGAGTCGCCAACGGTCGGGCAGCGGCAGAGATTCGCGGGGTAGATTCGGAGCAGGCGCCGGCAATTCGAGGCCTGTCGCGGGCGGCAGCGTGACCAGCGGACGCCCTCTCGGCCCGGGCCGCGCGAGCCCGGTCTGTTGCCCGGGCTCCTGACCGGACCCGATCGCTTCCTCGGCATATCTGACGGGCCCCGGCTTGGCGCCGACTGCGGTGCCTGGGGCAATGAAAGGTATCAAGGCAGGTTCGCCGTAAGCCGTGGGTGACTGCTTCACCCATGCCGTAGCGCCAGGCAGATCCGACAGCCGCACGAGGTACCAGTCACCCTGACGCGACAGCACGTCCAGCAGCCGGCCGCGATCAACTTCGGCCACCACCCCGGCTTTTTCATCCGGCGTCCGGAGCAACCGGATGCGCGGGGCGGCGACCTGCACCGTCATGATGGGCGCAAGTGCAGCCTCGGCGACCTCAGCCACCATGCCCATCAGCAAAGCACACGACAGCAGGATGCCGTGGCAGAGGCGGGATGGGTGTGACTGATACATGCCGATTCAAAACCCTGCGCAAGGGTCCTGCGCAGTGCTGTTCAGGAACGGCGACTGCGGACATTGCACGTATTTGAGGCCACTCACCCGCACGGTGGAGGGTGGATGACGCGGCGGTCTGTAGGCCGTCATCAATGTTGGTGGCGGCGTGGCTGCGAGCGTCTCTGTAGCGCGCTGCAAGCCGACGAAGGCGATCAGATCACTCTGATCGCTGCCATCGCCCGAGGCGCTGATCGCGCCGATGATGTAGAGCGATCCGTTCATCTCGCGATAGATGGGAAAACCGCCGGGGAAAATAGTCATGCCATTGGCAAGACCGATGTTGATCGCCACATTCGAGGAATCGAGCGTGCAGGTGCTGGACGTCTCACGGAGGATCTGCAGATTGCGCAGCACGAGATCGAGCTCCAGGCCCACATTGAAGGGGCTCCAGTCCGCACCCCGGGACAAGGGGCCTCGCGGCTTGCCATCGATCCCATCCGGGAAGTTGGGACGGTGAATGCTGCCGATCGCACGGGTGGAGAAAGCCCGGCCATTACGCAGCGCATCGCTGCGACCGAAGAACGTCTGCGCGCTGGTGACGTAGCTGCCACCACCGGCCAGAGTGAGGCGATCCGCCGCTGTGGGG
>Ga0315909_10000594_pt1 | contig 49033 bp, 63 predicted proteins | sample LakEriMetagenome_11_FD_203527 | JGI IMG/M metagenome (GOLD analysis project Ga0315909, IMG submission 203527) | Freshwater fungal communities from buoy surface, Lake Erie, Ohio, United States - Buoy 2 MA125 | ecosystem: Environmental > Aquatic > Freshwater > Lake | place: USA: Lake Erie, Ohio... | reverse complement strand
CTCCTCGCAGAGTCGCGTTACAGCCTTAACGAGCAGCCTAGCAACATCCTTACTAAGATAGAGATATCTACCATCCTCCTCGATCTTAATTAGCCCAAGTCCGTCTTCGTCAGGCCCAATGGTTACGACTGTCCCGCCGGTGTGGATTCGGAAATACATTTCAAGTTCTGGTTCCATGGGCGTAAGATACCATAGACTATAAGGGTTGCAAGCATTATTTTTACGTGTCGTTTCAAGAGGTTAGCGACGGGCCGGGGCCGGGTGCTAACCCCTTGATGGGGTTAGCTTTTTTAGGCCACCTTTCTCGGGAAGAACCAGCCCCGGTATTGATCCGGGGTAGCCTGCTTCGCAGAGGTTCCGTCCTTCTTGAAGTATTCCGAGAATGGAATCCATCCGTTCTCGCTCAGAAATCCCCACACCGTCTTGCGGGGACCAGTAACGAAAAGAGTCCACACCTGACCCTCTTCGCCGGGACGCAGTTCGACTCGGTGAAAGCCGCGCGAGTTATCTCGAGTCGAGATACCGGCAGGACGCCAGCCCCAATCGCCGGGGCGACGCTCGACCACAAACTCGCCGACAGGCGCGCCGTTCTCCACCTTCTCGCAGAGATGCTCCCGATATCCCTTCGCGAGAATACGACCGAAGCTAAACCAAGGATGGTCATGCAGACCGCCCTCGTCGCCCATGAAAAACTGGTGTAGCATAGCCTCGCCAAACGGAGTCTTTGCGAGGTAAAATCGACGCATATAGAGCGTCGGCTGGCCGGTTACGGGATGGGGACGATAGAGTTCGCGCATACCGCCACGATGCTCTACCCAACGTGCGAGACGTTCAAACCACTTCATGGACGTAATCTATCATATCGGGACCGCTGGTCAACAAGAAAATTTGCAAGAGATTTCAAAGGGTTAGAGGCGGGCCGGGGCTCGGCCCTAAGTGGTTGAAATTGTTATAGTTTTTGGGCTTGACTGGGTGTGGTGATATGATAGTTTAGCCCTATGCCTCAGAAAACTTTTAAGTCCAACACCAAGCCGCACTCTCTTACCCCTACAGCTAACGTTTGCTATGTTATTAGGAAGACTAACGGTCTGTATTATGTGGGGAATAAATACAGCCTCTATCTTACTGACGGACTTATTTTTTCAAAGAATTTTAAGGATGCCAAAAGGTATTACAGTATACATACTGCTCAGAGGGATCTAAATTATTTGAATAGCGGCGGCCATCCTGGTGACAGAGAAGACATTCTAAAGACAGGGAAGGGTAAGTTTAAGATCTGTCAGGTAGACGTTACCTATATCCATGAAAAGCACGAAACAATCCATTTTTAATCAAGGGGTTAGAGGCGGGCCGGGGCTCGGCCCTAAGTGGTTGAAATTGTTGAAAAATTTGCAACAAAAAACCCTGCGATTTCTCGCAGGGTTTGGTTGTAGAGTGGAGGGGCCGCTAACGCCAGCCCCTCCAAGGGTCAAGCGACCAGCGAGATAACCCGCTTGATCGCGTCCTTGGTAGCACCCTCGAAGCCCGAAGGATCGAAACCCTTCTCGCTCAGCTCCTTCAGGAGTTCCTTCTTGGAAGGACCATCCTCTTTCGGAGCCTTAGCAGACTTCTCGGGAGCCACATAAAGACCATCCCTCACGAGCTTCGCACGCACGGAGCGAAGGGACTTGCCGAGAGTCTTAGCGATCTCGTCCAGTCCGTCGTTACCCATCTCCGCATACATGGTGCGGAGCTTGGTAACATCCTCGTCGGAATAATTGACCTTCTTAGCCTTCTCGGCCATAGTGGTAACTCCAACTTGTAGGGCGGCAGAGTTCATCGGACCTGTCGCATCTCCGTTGTGTCTGTATACTAACCCAGACATCGGCTTTCGTCAAGAGGTTTTGGCGCACTTCGCTGCTGCCTTTGTCGGCCCGGTTTCACCTCTCGGGCGCGAGGAAATCTCATAGGCGTAAGATACCACATCCCAGACCCTACGCAACCTTTATTTTTGCGTTGATTTTCAATAGGTTAGCGGCGGGCCGGGGCCGGGTCTAACCTCTTGAAAAAACAAGAAAACCCAGGGAAGGTTGCAAGCGTTCCGCCTCCCTCATTCGGAACCATTTTACCTGTCTAGCTCAGGTTAGAGGTGCGTGGTGCTAGTAGTTACTTGCCAAGAACCCAATTTATACGGACTTGAACCGTTTGGCTCACAAGGTTTTCGAGGCCTTGCTTTCACTACATCCACACTTGCAATTTGGTGACGGTTCCGACTGGCTACGGATAACGCATCAAGGCTAATGCCAATCTAGCGTCGCTGTGGATTATTGCTCCATGCCGTCATAAGCTCTATTTATAGCTTTCGACTGAGTGCAGATCTATAGTAGGGTTGCCGCCCTAGTAATTCGCCCTCGGCAAAGGACCGCATTTTCGTGCGTCCACACTCATTCGGAAGCTATAAACTCAATTTCCGGCTTTGTTACACGGACCCCAGAGCAAAAGCCGGAAACTCTTGGGCCGGTGGCGCATAAAGGAGCTGCCTTCCCTATCGTTTTTATATTCTATCAAGCCTCTCGCAACTCGTCAACTTCTTTTTTCATCTTGCTGCACCCTCGGTGCCGCTCACAGGTCTAGTTATACCCCTGAACCCTGCTCCCTGCAACAACTATTTTTTGCGTGAGATATCAATGGGTTAGCGGCAGGCCGGGGCCGGGGGCTAACCCCTTGACGGGGTTAGCTTTTTTAGGCCGGAAACAGTTCCCGAGGCACATCTTTAAGCTTGACACGCTCCTGCACCTTTTTCCACGGACGGCTATGGAACTGGCTAGGATGATCCACAATCGGCAGCTTCTTCTTGCGACGAAGAACCTTTTCGAGAATCACCCTTTCGATTTGCGTGTCAGGAAACGCAATATGTGCTTCCTCGAACGCGGGCTGGCCTGTTTCATAGCGATAAACGCTTTGCGCCGTTGTGCGGACATTACCGGACGGGCTGACTTCTGCCGTGTAACGCTTCGGGCAGTTTGTTGCCCACGCATCCCAGATATCGAGCAAATGGACTCGATGGTCGAGGAAACGCTTCTCCAGCATCTTCCAGCTAGTTTCCGCGAGGACTCGAGTATCGAAGGCAGCATTATAAGCGCAGAGAATAGGCTTGTTGCGTCCATCCAGAATCTCCTTTAGATGTGTGTTGAACCTTTCGCGGATTTCTGCGAAGGTAAGAGGCATGATCTCCCGGTTATAAGCCATGTCCCAATAACGGGCGACCTTCGACTTGTAAAAGGGATTGTCGAGGGCGAGAACATCCTTAGCGATGAAGGAGCCCTCCCCATAGACCTTGCCAGCACGATCAAAGCTAGTCCAGCCAAAATCAAAGACTAGACCGTTGCGCTTAGTCGTTTCGCAGTCCATGACAACAAACACGGTTTTCATGAGTCACACTCTACCATAACCATCGGCCTAGTCAACTATTTTTTTCTGTGTAGTTTCAAGGGGTTAGTCGCGGGCCCGGGCTCCGCCCTAAGCCATTGACATGGCTTAGGATTACGTGAGCCGATACTTCTCGCGGAGGTAGGCATAGCACACTTTGAAGATCTTATTGTGCTTGTGGGTATGCTTCTTCATAACATGATCCACCATCCAATGTGCCAGTTCGTGAAGCAGGAGAACCCGTAGAAGACGATTAGAATCTTTTGAGGTATAGTTACCGATTACCGGGCTAGAGCTGAACTTACGGTATTCCTCATACACCGAACCCTCTGGGATAGTTACCAGAATCTCATTAGCCTCGGGATCATAAACCCCAATGCAGTCCTTATCATCCCCGGGCAGCCTGTTGCCGCTATAGACTAGCACCACCGGAGGATCTAGCTTGTCGGCGTCAAGGACAAAATCTTCGGCAATGCCACAGACGACTTCGTCGCTGATACGCTGCATGGTTTTGGTAATATTCTTGAGAAGCATTCCTTACCTTATCATATGCTCGGGCCTTTAGCAAGCCGAAAACTTCATTAGATATCAATGGGTTAGCGCCGGGCCGGGGCTCCGCGTTAACGTGTTGAAATCCCGCGGTTTTTAGCCGCGGGATTTTCCCTAGGTTGGAAGATCAGCCGAGCAGACCGATCAGGCGGCCAATGGCCTCCTTGGTGGCACCCTCGAAGCCCTTCGGGTCGAAACCCTTGGACTCCACGGTCAGGAGCAGCTCCTTCTTGGAAGGCCCCTCCTCCTTAGCCTGCTTGACAGGCTTGTCGGGCGCGATGTAGAGTCCATCGCGAACCAGCTTGGCGCGAACGCTGCGGACGCTCTTATCGAGAGTCTTGGCGATCTCATCCAGACCGGCGTTGCCCTTCTCGGCATACAGGGAACGAAGCAGGCTGACCTGCTCGTCGGTGTAGTTCACTTTCTTCTGTGCGTTGCTCATGTTGTGAATATACCCTCAGCCCGATCCGTTGTCTAGAGAAAAGAAACAGCCAAAATCAATGGGTTAGCCGCGGGCCGGGGCCGGGCCCTAAGCCCTTGAAAAGGCTTAGGTTTTTGCCCCGTAGTATTGAACCAGTCCGGCCCTAGTCCAGTTCCCGGCAATGGTCTTAGACTCGTCGTCAGAATCCAGCGTGTATTCCTTAACCTTCCAGAAAAGGTTAGGGTTCTGGAAATGCTGCCTTTGGTAGCTCTCCGCCTGCTCTACGCTAGAGAAAAAAAGTCGCTCCGCGTGGTAAGCAAAATCCCTAACATCCTCGGCGTCGAGAATTAAGAGTTCGTAAATCTTCATTTTATATTATCCTTTCATGGCAGCAAGCCGCCTGTTATGGTGGGTGGAATTGATTACGCGAACCCCGAGCGCGCGGATAGCTTCGATTACCGACAGGTTATCGTCGAACATAACGACCGACCGGAACTTGTCGAGCAGCGGCTTGATAAGCCCCGTTTTAAGCGCAGCGTCGGGCGTGTCAAAGTCACCCTTGATGCGATGAAGCATGATATCGTGATCCAGCCGATGGAACTTGAGATAATGCAGATCCATATCGTGCATGGTCCGCGAGGTGCAAACCGCGACCGTAGTATCGGGATCGCGATTAGCAAGTCGCATGGTGCGGGCCAAAGGCAGAAGCGTATCACGAAACACGGTCTTGCGCGTCTTTAGCGCAAGAAACGCATGGACATCGACGCTACCATCCGGCAGACGAGGCGTCCGATGGTCAGAGTCGATAACGGTGCCGTCGAGGTCAAAGATGAATAGCTTTTTCATGGGGGGATCATATCACAATGGGCAGAGACTGCAAGCACAAAAAAGATGTTAGATTTCAAGGGGTTAGCCGCGGGCCGGGGCCGGGCCCTAAGCCATTGAAATGGCTTAGGTTTCCTCTGCCTCTTCGTCGCTAATTTCCTCGGCCTCGCTCATTAGCCAACCCTCTGCTACTCCCATAGCAGCCTCATAGGCCACTTCCTCAGCCTTTTCAAGGCTTTCAACCTCGATTACTTCCTCTGTCATGTCAACATTAAACAAGCCGAACTTGATCCTAAACTTAGGCATCCTCGTCCTCCTTGCCCCACATCTCCTTCCACTCTTCCTCGGTGACTCCAGTCATAAGGAATTCACGCTGCGCAGCCGTCAGGTTAGGCATAGCGTTCTGAATCATTGCGCCACGCTGCTGCCACTCATAGAGCTGCTCGTGGGTAACGGGGATGTCGAGAGTCCGGGTGATGCCGGACCATTGAGACTGTCGAGTAATAAACATTTTTTTCTCCTTTAGATTTTGGTGGGTGCCGTGGGGCACGATCCCACAACCCTCGATTTAAAAGACCGATGCTCTACCAATTGAGCTAGGCACCCATGTGTGCGTTGAGGATACCTGCAAGATACATGATACCCGCAACAATTTCAATGAGTAGCAGGGCATTTTCGCGCATCTTTATGGCAGCGTAGCCCCACAAGACGCAGCTAGCAAATCCCAGCCACAGGTTCAGAGGGAACCAGACATTGGCGCTAGTCAAACCGATACCGGCGAGAACTAGCCCTGTCCCTGCCCACTTGATTAGCGCCATCCAATTCATGGAAGGATCTTACCATAACGGAGAGTTAGATCAACAAGAAAATTTGCAAGAGATATCAAGGGGTTAGGGGCGGGCCGGGGCCCAGCCCTAAGTGGTTGAAATTGCTGCCTTCCTAACCCAGCGGGAGAACCTCGGGCAGCGAGGTTTTAGAATTGGTGGGCCGAGAGGGACTTGAACCCCCGACCAGACCGTTATGAGCGGCCCGCTCTAACCAACTGAGCTATCAGCCCCCACATCTTCAAGCCACTTCTCGATCCTGAGAACACCGCCGAAGCAGTCGATAGCCTTGTGGGAGTTCACCCACTCCGCATTCCTGCCCAGCCAGTTTGTGGCAAACGTCTTAGCCTCTTCGAGGCTGTTGAACTTACCCAGAACGTGCATACCGTCCATGCTCTCCGTCGTGACTTCATACACATACATCTACCTTAACTCCTCTTGGGGTTGCAGTTTTATACTGGTGAATATCATACAGCCTTGCAGCCGTTTTTGCACTAATCAATTTCATACTCCGTAGAGAAATCTTCCTCATATCGACCCGCATAGATAGCCTCGGCTCGAGACTCATAGGGGCCAATCAAGTTTCCACTAGGGTCGAACCAATACCACCCATCCGGTCGAAGTATGACATCAGGGTCTAGTGCGTTTCTCATCTTGTAAACATATTATCAGGGTCCGAGGCAGATGTCTAGAAGAAAAAAGATGTTAGATGTCAACAGGTTAGCGGCGGGCCGGGGCCGGGCGCTAAGCCCTTGAAAGGACTTAGCTATTTGCTCGCTCGACAGCCTCACGCGGAGCCCAAGGATATGCTGTCCCTCGGAGGAAGCTCTTGATCCGGCGGCGAGTCCACATCAACTCCTTGGCGCTCTGACGCAGAGAACGGATAGTAATCTGGGCGAACCTGTCATCCGGGAAACGACGAAGGATAGCCTTGGTCGCTCGGATGCAGTTAGAGACCTCGTTGTAGTCGTTACGCCACTTGTCACGCTTCCTAATCCATTGGGAGTGGAGGCGACGGGTTTCTGCGGAAGCAATCGGAAAATCATTCATCATGTGTCTACCTTACAGGTCTAATTGTTACTTGTCAATCACTTTTCTACCCGGTCGTCTAAATACTACCAGAGGTAGGCTTTGACAAGTGGCTGGCCCTATGCCCGCCTAGAAAGAAGGATACCATAGGTAGGGGTAGGGTCAAGACCAGAAATTGTTGTGTGGTTTCAAAGGGTTAGCGACGGGCCGGGGCCGGGGGCTAACCCCTTGACGGGGTTAGCTTTTTTCACCCATTGGCGAGACCGAGATCCCGCAGTTCCTTCTTGGAAAGTTGCAGCTTGCCGCTCCTGTAGAGGTCACCGATCTTGTCATGCCACTTGTCGGTGAAGATATCCTGTCGGGAGTAGGGGATGATGATGGTAACGATCTTGTCCCTCTCCATGCGGCGGATCTCCGTTCCGGTGACCTCGCCCCAAAGCACCTCATACCAGAGTCCGTCAACCTTTCGATATTCCGTTCCATCCTTGGCGACATGGATCTTGCTGGCCTCCTCGGCCGCCTTCTGATCCTTCCAGACCTTCCTCTCCTGCCGACGGGTCAGCTTCATCTTATTGCGAAGGAGGACGCCGGTAACCGGATGCACATACAGTCCGATGAAGCTGTTCTTCAGCAGGATGGGGGAGCGATACTTGTGGTAGATGACGACCTCGCCATCGACCATCGAGGTGCGGATCGCAACGAAGTCCTCGACATGATCCCTAACGTGCTGCTGCACGGTGTTGTCGGCACGCAGGTTCTCGCAGATCTCGCTGTAAACCTTGTCCCAGAGCCGCCCGACACGACTCTCGATGAACCGGCGCAGCGGCGACAGATTCTCGTTCAGCTCCTTGCCGCCCCAGTTACGGACATGGGGCGCGCGCATCCCCTCCTTGCTCGGAAGCAGATCGTGATCGGCCTTCCGACCCTTTCGAGTGCCGTAACCGCCTCGCCGGGGACGCTCCACCAGAACCTTGTTCATGTCTTTACGCATGGTTGCTCCTTCAAAACTTTATGCTGTGATCATATGCAGGAACTAAGGACTTGTCCAGAAAAAATAAACGTGAGATTTCAATAGGTTAGCGACGGGCCGGGGCCGGGGGCTAACCCCTTGACGGGGTTAGCTTTTTTATCGCCTCCCTCGCATTAGAAGACGATTGTAGTCGCGGGCCGCGCGCTCGAACTCCCGGTCATAATGCGCCTTGCGATCAGGATCGTCCGACTGATTCGCCAGCGCCTTGTAGTGCTCGGCCACCTTGCGCTTCATTTCCAGTTCGCTCACTTTACTGCCCTCCAGAAGGAATTGAGAAACTCACTTGCCCTATCGAACTGCCCGGACTCATAAAGGCTCTGCGCCTTATTGAAAACCCCGAACAGGTAGTCGAGACGCGGAGTCTCGAGTAGCGGATCGGCCATGAGATCCAGAAGGTCGTGTGCCATCTGAAGCTCGTCTCGCAGGGTTTCACGCGTCATATTCCTGCACCTCCTTGATGCTCTCGGCATTGATGTTCCACGCAAACAGGATATCCTGAACGCGCTCGCAGGCTGCACGGAAATCCTGCGCGAACACCATCTGCTTGTCCGTCGCGAGGGAGACGGGGTCCTTTTCGATCACAAACACAAACCGCTTCATTTCGTTTCTCCGTTGTTGATAGGTGTATCTTACTCTAATCCGCGCACCATGCAAGCATTATTTTTGCGTTGAGTTTCAGAGGGTTAGCGGCGGGCCGGGGCCGGGGGCTAACCCCTTGACGGGGTTAGCGATTTCGCTACATGGCTTGTGGCGTGTTCACCATCGCCCACTCTAGCAACTCGATGCGATTACGCAGCTTCACCTCCAGCGCTGCGCTCACGCCCAGGAGGCGAGCCTGCTCCTTCACCTCAGCGCGGAGTCGCTTGATCTCCTGCGCCATATTCATCTCCGCTGCGGTGGGGCCTGCGTTCTCGGAGTCTCGTAGAACATCAACTTGAAATTCCCGGTAGATGTCGCTCATGGCTCGGCCTCCTTCTCCGCAACCTCGAACGCGTGCGAGCAATACTTACCGCAATAATCATCCTCAGACAAGCAAAGGCCTACATAAATCCCCGCAAGGAAAACAAGTACCAATACCCACAATATCGCCAACCCGATTGCAACGATCATGGCTTAGTTCTCCTCCTCTAGACGCCCGTCGAGGGCAGGCTCGTTTTCCTCCCAGTAGGTAAAGAGGCTATTCATAGCCGCATTGACCTCTGCGAGCGTCTGGAACGTCACGCCGCGAGGACGATAGCCAAACGTGTCCTTGTAGAAGTCGGAGTATTCTGCCACAGCCTGCTCGAGATCCGTCATTGCTTGTCTCCTTTGTTGAGTTCTGAATTTATCATGTTCATCCTATGCGTCAACCACTAATTTTGAGCGAGATATCAATGGGTTAGCGGCGGGCCGGGGCCCGGGCCTAAGCCCTTGAAAGGGCTTAGGTTCCGTCGTCCACATCTCCCGAGTAGCCGTAGTCCTCGTCGGTTCCCCAGCCAGCCGAAGTCATCGCCGAGTCATGGTCATCGTCCTTCGACTCATACATCTCGTCATCTTCGTCGTAATCGGACTCGAGGAACTCGTTACTCTTCGCCATTTCGGTGACCTCATCTTCCGACATCCACAGGAGGCAGGCCTGGATCAGGGCGTCCTTGTCGATCGTCCCTTCCGCCACCATTTCGAGAAGCAAGGTCGTGTTCTTGCGAGGCATATCGTTCTCCCTTGTTGATGAGCACACTCTACACTATCCGCGCAGAGTTGCAACAACTATTTTTTCGTTGAATTTCAAAGGGTTAGCCGCTGGCTGGGGCTCCGCCCTAAGCCCTTGATATGGCTTAGTTTTTGGTAGAGCGTAGGGGATTCGAACCCCTGTCAACGGAGTGAAGTTCCGCTATCCTAGGCCACTAGACGAACGCTCCATAAGTATTGGGGGCCTCACGTTTGCAACCGTGAGGCCTAACCGACGTTCCCCCAGGCAGGACTAGGCCTTCCATATGAAGGGTACTACCTGCATTTCCACAGTTTACAGCGTCTTACTTAGACGACTGGGGCACCAGTTGCGAAGACGTCTTCGCCGGGGTCGGCAGGGCTTTCGCCCGCCCAAATGTAGTGGGGGCCTCACGTTTGCAACCGTGAGGCCTAACCGACGTTCCCCTAGACAGGCCTTGCACCTGCATTTCCGCCATCTGCGGCGTCCTTACTTGGACGACTAGGCACCGGCTTTCGCCGGGGTCGGCAGGGCTTTCGCCCGCCCAAATTCGTTTCTCCGTCGTTGATAGGTGTATCTTACCCGAAATCTTGCCTCATGCAACAACTATTTTTTCGTTGAGTTTCAATAGGTTAGCCGCGGGCCGGGGCCGGGCGCTAAGCCCTTGAAAGGGCTTAGCTTTCCTCCAAGGAGAGCAGGTGAAAGAAATAGTCGGCCTGCCTGTCCAGCTCGGCCTCCTCGGCCTCCTGAGAGTCCAGCCACTCCTCGTAACCCTGCCAGAGGGTGGGATCGTTGACGGCTTCCTCGAACATCGCGACCTCCTTGGTGAGAATGGGAACTTAGCAGAATACGCTAGAGAGTCAACCACTTTTCTACCTAGTCGTCGAATTACTACCAGTCGTTGAATTACTACCGCAGGTAGCATACCCCTCAACTGACCTCTTCGCCCGCCTCCCAGGAACCAAGGGTATCAGGGATCGCCTAAATGGCAACCTCAGAAATTATCGTGAGATATCAATGGGTTAGCCGGGGGCCGGGGCCCTGTGCTAAGCCTTTGAAAAGGCTTAGCTTTTTAGGGTCAGTCTGACCAACCCCCGAGGCTATCGCGACCCCCCTCGTCGCAGTCGGTGAGGTAGGCGTGCAGGTTGTCCCACGCCTCGACCGCTGCCTCCACGTCGGTCAGCTCGGCCATCACCTCGGCGGAGGGAGCCTCGCCGAAGGCGCGCGTGTGGAACGCGACGAAGCGCGCGACGTGGTATTCAAGATCAAGATCAACCATCAGTCATCTCCTATGTGGGTATTCAAAACTAGCAGAGCCAACACGCAAGTCAACCTTTATTTTTGCGTGCGATATCAACGGGTTAGCCGGGGGCCGGGGCCCGCCGCCAAGTGCTTGATATCTAACGATAATTTTTTCTCTTGCAAAGTCTAGGAAGGCAGTCTAGTCTAGCGATAGTCAATCAAGGGAGTCCTCCATGAACCTCGAAGCCCACAACCTCACCCTCAACCCCGTCCCCGTCCACTCCGCGCGCGGGTGCTGGTCGTGGCACTTCACCTGCGGCAGCCGTCTAGCCTTCGTCCTCGACGTCCCCGCCCGCACCATGGAGCAGAGTCGGAGGGTGGCCATCCTCCGTGCCATCAGCATTGCGGAGGACGAGAACCTACGCAACTAAATTTGCGTGCGATATCAATAGGTTAGCCGGGGGCCGGGGCCCGGTGCTAAGCCTTTGAAAAGGCTTAGCTTTTTAGGGTCAGCGGAGGAATTTTGTGACCGGGTGCGACTTGTTCTCCCCCGTGTTCGCGTTCAGGACAACCTGTCGCGTGCGAACCCACTCCAGCTCGCTCGCGTATTTTCCGTAGATCGGGTGCGTGAAAACCTTCTCGAGCACCTTCTCGACAGGCTCCGGAGTCAGCGACGTATAGATCATCCCGCGACCCAGATTGACTTCGTGAAGATTCGCAACAACCATTTTTCGTCTCCCTTGTTGATGGCGGCACTATATAGAAACTTGCGATCCCTGCAAGCATTATTTTTTGTGTGCGATATCAAAGGGTTAGCCGGGGGCCGGGGCCCGCCCCTAACCCTTTGAAAGGGCTAGGGATTTTGTGGGCCTTACTTCCCGAAGTGCTCGACCAAGCGCTGCAGCAGATCCGAGGACTCCCAGTCCGAAGGGCCGTTGGCCATCGGGCCGGGATTGAAGGGCGACGTGCTGAGCACGCTGTACAGGTTGGAACGCTGCCCCGAGTGGTATTCGCTCGCAAACCAATAGATGGTTTCCTCACGAGTCCACTGGTCGACGTCGGGGACCATTTCGTCGATGACGTTGTCGAGAGTTTCGCGATTCGGATCTTGCATGGGTATCTCCCTGTTGATGGACTCACTATACAGCAGTTTCGCGTTAGCGCAAGCATTATTTTTTGCGTTGAGTTTCAAGGGGTTAGCCGGGGGCCGGGGCCCGCCCCTAACCCTTTGAATTGTCTCGGTTTTTTCGGCGGTAGAGCTTCTTCATTTTGGACCCTTTCACGCTGGGAGGAGGCCATAGGCGCGAGCGGCATAGGCAGCGACCCAACGCTCACGCTCGGAGAGGTCACGGAACCTGCGAGGACCGAAAGGCTGCCCCACTTCGAGGAGACGCTCGCCCACGCGCGAGAGTTCATTGGCCCACGCAAGGTCTTCGCAGTTTTGCTCTGCATCATTGAGCATCAGGCGGGCGAGGTGCTTGAGGTCCATGTCTGTTCTCCTCAGTTGATACATATAATATAGGGCATCGCACCCCAGTGGTCAACAGGATTCTTTCGTCTAGATGCAAAAAAGATGTGTTTAAGATCAATGGGTTAGCCGCGGGCCGGGGCTCCGCCCTAACCTATTGAATTAGCACTGATTTTCTACCTCATAGAATTACTACCACAGGTAGTAGTTTTACTACCACCTCACCTATCATAGGCGCGATCGAGTCGATCTTCCTCGAGCCGGTTGGCAGCGCGCCAGCCCCGCTGCCAGCTAGCAGCGTCCTCTTCCGTCATGTTCTCGGGGCGAAGCTTGCCGCTATAGTAGGCTTCATATCCGGCATTGTAGTAGTCCATGCGTCGACTCCTGTTTTGAACGTCCCCTTATATAGGGCCGAGTCTCGTTTTATGCAAGATCTTTCTTATGCAAGAAGCGCATGGCCCTATGCATCCTAGCTCTCAAAAAAAGCGTTATAGATCAATGGGTTAGCCGCGGGCCGGGGCCCGTCGCTAAGTAGTTGATTCTAAACGATAATTTTCGCGTCTCGCGCCCGATCCGCTTGCAAGAACCGTGCCAAGTCGCGACTCGGCCGAATCGGCGGGGCTAGACCCTAGCATGACCGCCGACTCTGCGTCAACAGAAAAAAACGCATCGCGCGAAAATAATTCCGTTGTATCTTTAGAGGCGACGCCCTATATATCTCCCATCGCAACGGACAACAACGGAGTCTCCCATGTCCTTCGACCCCGCCGCCACCCTCGCCATCCTCGCCGCCGGTCCCGCGCTCGTGACGTTCACGAAGAAGGACGGCACGGACCGGACGATGCGCTGCACGCGCTCGCCGGACCTGCTCCCGCCCGGCGCGGTCAAGGGGACGGACACGCGGAAGGATCAGGGCAACCTGATCGCCGTCTTCGACCTCGACGCTCAGGCGTGGAAGGGTTTCTTCTTCGACAGGATGGTGGCGATCCAGCCGATCGCCTAACCTGTCAAGGGAAAAATGCGCCACTATGGCGCATTTTTTTTGTCTAAAGCGTTGGCACAGTTCTTGCAAGGCCGGCTGTGGTTAGGGGCAGAAAAAAGCCAACGATATCAATGGGTTAGCCACGGGCCCGGCCCCGCCGCTAAGTATTTGATTCTAAACGATAATTTTCGCGTCTCGCGCCCGATCCGCTTGCAAGAACCGTGCCAAGTCGCGACTCGGCCGAATCGGCGGGGCTAGACCCTAGCATGACCGCCGACTCTGCGTCAACAGAAAAAAACGCATCGCGCGAAAATATTTTTGTTGAACGGAATCGGGCGCATCCCTATCTTATGCATAGTCAACAACGCAACGGAGTCGAACATGGATAGCCTGAACCTCATTTCTCAGATCACCTACGACGAGATCAGGAACGATCCCGCGCTCTGCGGTCGAGTCATGGCCTATCTGTCCATAGCGGTGCATGGACTCCCGGAGGATGGATTCACGCACAAGTGGCTCGCAGCCGAGTTTGCAAAGGAAGTCGCGAAGATCAAGGAGTCGCGCTGATGGATTATCTTATTCTCGGCCTCTTCGCGATCATCGGGCCTTATCTGGCCGTCTGGCTTTCGGTCTGGCTAGGCCCACGCGACTAGCCGATTCGCAAAGGCGAGGCAAGAAAAAAATCTTCGTGCCATGCGATTTTTTTCTTGCCTCTAGCAGGCGACTCGCTTAGTCTGCTAGTGTGGGAATCCGACCTAACGTGTCCAGCGGGTTGGCACGATTCTTGCAAGCCACGCAGGCCCTAGACGGATAAAAAAGCCAACGATATCAATGGGTTAGCCCCGGGCCGGGGCCCCGCCCTAAGCCCTTGAAAAGGCTTAGGAAATTGTCAAGGGTCTATTTTGCCAAAATCCTTCACCCGAACCACAAGAGTGGAAGCAGCTATCATAAAACCCTCCTTGAAATGAGCGAACACGCTTCCATCTGGGTGACCAGACAGTATCACCCCCTGCTTGTCGCACATATCGCGCAGCTTCTCAACGAAGTCGCGACGGGACTTGGGGGTAGACTTCTTAGTGGTCTTGGCCATCTCTGTCTCCTCGGTTGATATCTACACCATAGGGCATCGCCTCCCAGAGGTCAACCTAATTCTTTATGTTTAAAATCAATGGGTTAGCCACGGGCCGGGGCCCAGCCCTAAGCCCTTGAAAAGGCTTAGGATTTTCTGGGGGCCTAGTTCAGTCCTTCAGGATGTCCTGAAGAATCCACAGGTCCGACCGGACGTCGGACATGCTGGTGTAGTGGTCCTGGACACCATTAAGCATCGCGTCGGCGAGGTTGCGCGCCTGCGCCAGCTTGTCGCGAAGGCTGGCGATCTCCGCAATGAGGTCGGCGGTCTGGGTGGTGGCGTCGGTCATCTAGAACTCCCTTGTTAATGTTTACAATATAGGGTATCGCACCCTAGCGGTCAACCTAATTCTTTAGCCCGGTGCAAAAAAGATGTGTTTAAAATCAATGGGTTAGCCACGGGCCGGGGCCCAGCCCTAAGCCCTTGAAAAGGCTTAGGGTTTTCTGGGGGCCTACATTCCAGTAGCGTCGGAGAACCATTTCCAGTCCTTTTCCGACTTCTGCTCCAGACGCTCGACCTCGCGTTCCAGCATCTGGACGCGGGCGCGAAGGCGGTTGATTTCGGCCACCAGAGGGCTCACATCCTCGACCTTTACATAATCGCCCTCTTCGAGCGGCACCAAATAATCATCATAATCTCCGGCGAAATCCCACCGCTGGGGCATCTGGACGGTGGTGGCTTCGGTCATCGCTGTCTCCTTGGTGATCATGGGGTCAGTATAGGCGGCTTCCGGGACAAAGTCAAGTGCCTATCTCAGGCCACAAGCGGACAAACTGTACCGCGTCCTCCCCTCCATCCAGGAAATGGGCAATCGCGTTCCCATCCTGGTCGCCAAACAGGAGCACGTTATGCTTGGCGCACAGGGCGCGAAGCTTGGCGACGAAGGCCGCGCGGGACTTGGGGGTCGATTTCTTGGTGGCGTCGGTCATCGCTGTCTCCTCTGTTGATGTCTGCACCATAGGGTATCGCGCCCTAGCGGTCAACCTAATTTTTTGGCCCTACGCAAAAAAGATGCGTTTAAAATCAATGGGTTAGCCACGGGCCGGGGCCGGGCTCTAACCTATTGAATTAGCACTAATTTTCTACCAGTCATCATATTACTACCATTCGTTGAATTACTACCACTGGTAGTAGTTTTACTACCAGTCGTTGAATTACTACCATTTAGCCTAATTTAGGCCTAAAAACACCCCCGTAAGTGCTTGATTCTAAAGGCTTTTTTTGGCCTTCCGATACCGATTCTGCCCCTTTTGCTGGTCGTTTCGCCCAGCCGGGCGTTGCCCGGAAGCCACACCTGTGGCAAAAGAGCAACTGTGGCAAATTTGCCACACCGTGATTTTCATGCAACTGTGGCTGGTTTGTCACGCTGTGGCCTTTCTGCAACTGTGGCCAAGATGTCACAGCGTGGCCGCCTTGCCACGCTGTGACATTTTTGCATCACCCCTCGAGTCTGGCAAGTTGCCATTGCATTGCGGCAATCTTGCGGCGCACCGAGTCGGCATCGCCCGACTCGCCGATCGCCGTGTTACATTCAAAGCAAAGCACCGCAAGGTTTCCCGTCACATACCCTAGCTCAGGGCGAATCTTGTGGAGGCTAGGCGAAAGGGTATGCGACTCCTTGTCGCCAAAGGCGAGGAAGCGGTCGCAATGCTCGCAAACCATGGACCGGCCCTTGCGGCGCAGGACGGAGTCAATGGCGTGCGCTAGCGACTCCGAGTCCAGACAAGGAATCGCCTTGCCCTTGTCGCGCGCGACTCGCACGCGCGACAGGGTATTGTTTCGGATATTGCGAGCATCGCGGGAGGCTTTCATTAGCGGGACTCCGTGGCGAGGGTAAGGGCGCGGCGAGCGGCCGCATCGCGGCTCTTCCGCATAGTGCGCTCCGCGACGTCGATATCGCAGAACCATGCACCGTTGCGCATGAAACGCCATGTCCAAGAGCCGCGCGCGACGTAGACGGGCGACTCCTGCATGGTGATTCCGAGGCTGGCGAGGGTAGACGACATGAGCGACTCCGTTGCGTTGTGGACTATGCATAAGATAGGGAGTCGCCATCCTAGAATCAACGGACTCGAGCTATCTATTTTTGCATGGCTGCCATGCGTATTTTGCAATGGACTCTTGCGGGCCTATCAGGCAATGTGCTAGTGTGGAGATCCGACTCGGCGCGTCCGGCGGGTTGGCACGATTCTTGCAAGGCTGCGGGGTTGGCACGATTCTTGCAAGCCGCGCAGGCCATAGATGGATAAATTGTCGTTTAGAATCAATGGGTTAGACGTGGGGCCGGCCCCGCCGCTAAGTATTTGATTCTAAACGATAATTTCCGCATTTCGCGCCAGAATCGCTTGCAAGAACCGTGCCAAGTCGCGACTCGGCCGAATCGGTGGGGCGCTACCCTAGCATGGCCGCCGACTTTGCGTCAACAGAAAAAAACGCATCGCGCGAAAATTTTTTCGTTGAACGGAATCGGGCGCATCCCTATCTTATGCATAGTCCACAACGCAACGGAGTCGACCATGAAATACATCGCCGAGTGCCGCTTCCCCGCCCACCCGAATTCCAGTCTCGCGCGTGACGGTTTCACGTCGTGGGGCGAGCGGTGGACGATCACCGCCGACTCCGTCGAGTCGGCTCGCGCCAAGGTTCTCGCGCGCTTCGCGGATCCGATGCGTCCTTCCTATCGCGAAGGCTGGGTCGAGTCGCTGGAAACCTCCGAATCGTGGGACGCCCGTCGCCGCTGACGGGCTGGCGCGAATCGCCTAGCATCACAACGCAAACAACGGAGTCGCCCATGCTTCCCATCTTCAATATCTCGACTCGCCGCGTCGGCGGTATCCGCTTCCTGAAAATCGGGCGCTTCACGTTTTCGTTTTGCGTCGCGCGTTCCTATCGCCCTCTGTAAGGAGTCCCGCAATGAATCATCCCATCTTGGATGCCGTCTATCTGACTCGCCGCTTCGCCGAGTCCTTCAATAACGGCCAGCCTTTCCCGCAAGCCGCCGCTATCGGCGCGCTGCGTGCGCTTGTGGAAAGCCTGATCCTAGAGGTTGACTCGGAGACTCGCGAGGCTGTCATGGCAAGCATGAATCGTGAAATCGAGCGCAACCAGAATCGGCGCGCCTAGCCGATTCGCAAAGGCGAGACAAGAAAAAAAATCTTCGTGCCATGCGATTTTTTTCTTGCCCCTAGCAGGCGACTCGCTTAGTCTGCTAGTGTGGGAATCCGACCTAACGTGTCCGGCGAGTTGGCACAGTTCTTGCAAGCCACGCAGGCCTTAGATGGATAAAAAGGCCAACAATATCAATAACTTAGGCGTGGGGCCGGCCCCGCCGCTAAGTAGTTGATTCTAAAAGCTTTTTTTCGCGTTTCGCGCCCGATCCGCTTGCAAGAACCGTGCCAAGTCTCGACTCGTCCGAATCGGCGGGGCGCTACCCTAGCACGCGAGCCTGCCGCGCGTCAAGCGCCTATCTAGCCCAGTCTGGTGTAATTAGTCGCACCGGGCTGGACTATTTAGGCGACGAGCCCCCTTGCAACGAATCGGGCGCGCGCTTATCTTCCATCTATCGCAACGGACAACAACGGAGTCTCCCATGTCCTTCGACCCCGCCGCCGCCCTCGCCATCCTCGCCGCTGGCCCGGCCCTCGTCACCTTCACGAAGAAGGATGGCACGGAGAGGACCATGCGCTGCACGCGCTCGCCGGACCTGCTCCCGCCCGGCGCGGTCAAGGGGACGGACACGCGGAAGGATCAGGGCAACCTGATCGCCGTCTTCGACCTCGACGCTCAGGCGTGGAAGGGCTTCTTCTTCGACAGGATGGTGGCGATCCAGCCCGCTTGACGGGCTGGCGCGAATCGCCTAGCATCCAAGCATCACAACGCAAACAACGGAGTCGAACATGACGCCTCGCCAGACCATCACTGACATCGCCTTCGAGGATTTCAAGAGCCCTGCCTTCACGGGCACGATCATCGCGTGCCTCGCCGAGGCCGTCGATTGCCTCGCGCAGGATGATCCCATGCGCCAGACCATCGTCGACATGATCGTGCGGGCGAAGGAGTCTCGTCGACGCGCCTAATGCGGCAGGCGCTACCTACCCACAACGCAAACAACGGAGTCGAACATGAAGTCTCTCAATCTCCTCGATCAAGTCACCTTCATCGCCATGCGCAAGGACCCGGAGCTTTGCGGCCGACTCCTCGCCTATCTCGATACGGCGCTTCGCAAGCTGCCCGAGTCGAGCGTCGAGCATAGGTGGATCGCGGACCAGCTCGCGAAGGACGTCGCGAAGATCAAGGAGTCGGGTGGATGATCGAAATCGAAATTGAATCTAGACCGGGGCGGTTCCGAGGACTTGCTTTTTCAATCGGTCTCATCGCTCCTCTCCAGAGCCTTGACCAGGGAAATTTTTTGACTTTTTTAAGACTTCCCGCCATAGGCTGAGCCTAGCACACGTTACCAGCGTTTATGCACTCCGTGCATACGTCCGTAACGCAGGTGCACACGTTACCAGCGTCTATGCACTCCGTGCAATCTTGACCAGCGTTTATGCACTCCGTGCATTAAGACCCACGCCCGTGCAAACGCTTGTGCAAACGCTTGTGCAAACGCCCGTGCAAATAAAAAAAAATTGACCACCTCTCGGCCCCGTGCTAGTGTATGAGTATGAATGAAATCTCTACCCGCGATGTGCTTAATCGCTCTCTTGAAGCCCCAGAAATAGATCCTGTTCTACTCGGTATAGCAAACCGCCATATCGAGGGAGACACAATTCAAACTATTGCCACCCAGTTCAATATAAGTGAGGACCGGGTTGCACAGGTTTTAGATCGCCGAGAGGTTAAGCAATATGTGGATCAAGTCTACTTATCACAAGGATTTCTCAACAGATTCAAAAGAATCCAATTGATTAATCAAGTGATAGAAAAGAAGATCCAAGATGTTGCTCTTGGAGAAGAATATACTAAGAAAGATCTCCTTGAGTGGCTACGTCTACTCCAGGATATGGATAAGTCAGCTCGTCCGCAACAAAAAGGTCCTACTGTAGCTGTGCAGGTTAATAACTATGATAGCCTTATGCAAGACCTAATGGAGAAATAATGGCAGGTTTTGGAATAGACCGATATGGTCCCATTTCACTTTTACGTCCTAGAATTAGTCGCGCTCATACTGTTACAGTTACAGAAGCCGATCAGGTTTTAGGCCCTTGGGCTAGTGAGACTATAGTTATAGGTCTTGTAGCTAGTGGTGGTAGTGTATTCTATCAAGGTGGTTTTGAAGACACACAAACTAGCCAAGGAGCTAATGCTCATTTCCTTGCTGAGGGAGTTCCGCTCATGGTTAACGTAGGAACACCTGGTACGCAAGATAGACATCGTTACATGGCAGTAAGACTTGTAGACCCTACAACTACGGTCCAGTTCTATGTGACCGAGTTTGAATAAATGAGACGTAGTCTCTCTCAAGCTCTTAGATCTCTTAGTGAGCCTGTAAAACGTCGCTTAGCCATTCTTGGTGGTGGTATATCCATTACACAGACGGAAGATCAACTAGTCTTAGTCACAGAAGATGGTGTATACTTAACATTAGAACAACCTAGAGGATAACCGGTGGCCGCTAATGTAAAGATCAGTCAACTTCAAGCCTTAAGCACTGTATTGGCCAACAGTTTTGTTCCTGTGGTGCAAAGCGGTGTCACATCTCGTGCTAATCTCACCACTATCTTAGCCTCTACCCGTGCTAACGACTACTCAACCTATTTAACTCTTACTGCTAATATTTACAATACATATCAGGCTTTATCTGGTGGAGGTGGAGGTGGCGGAGGTGGTATAGATCTTAGTCTTGCTTATGCAAATGACTATGCTACTTGGTTAGCCCTTGGAAGTAGTGCTGGAAGTAACCTAGTCTATAAGAACTACTCTTCACAAGGAGAGACAACCTTTGAGACAGGTCAGTCTAAACCTGTTAATGCTAATAACCTCTTAGTATACTTAGACGGGATTATCCAGAGACCTAGCGCAGACTATACTCTAGATGACACCGGAAACGTTAGCTTTACCTCGGCCCCTCCTGTCGGCAGTAATGTCAATATACTTCAACTACCTCTCGGTAGCGGTGGGACCTATACGCTTCCAACAGCTTCTAATACAGACCTGGGAGGCGTTCGTGTAGATGGGTCCACTATTACTATTAACAGTGCAGGGGTTATCTCTACCAATCTAGAGGGGACTACGGCAAATGACTGGGATACCTATCAAGCAGCACTAGCGAATGACTATTCAACGTTAGTTGAATTACGTGGTAACGACTGGGCTACCCTACTCTCTGCGCGTCAGAATGATTGGGCTACCTATCAAGCGGCACTAGCGAATGATTATTCAACGTGGTTAGCTGCTCAGGCTAATGACGGCGCTACCTTACTCAACGCTCAGGCTAATGACTACTCAACGTGGTTAGCTGCTCAGGCTAATGACGGCGCTACACTCCTAGAGGCTCGTAGTAATGATTGGGCTACCTATCAAGCGGCTATATCTAATGACTACTCAACGTGGTTAGCTGCGCAGGCTAATGACGGCGCTACACTCCTAGAGGCTCGTAGTAATGACTACTCAACGTGGTTAGCTGCGCAGGCTAATGACGGCGCTACACTCCTAGAGGCTCGTAGTAATGACTATTCAACATACCTAACTCTTACTGCTAATATCTACAATACTTATTCCACTTTACAAAATGTTAGTGGAGTAACCACTAGCATTGTATATTCTAATGATTGGAATACTTATCAAGCCGCTTTAGCAAATGACTGGTCAACCTTACTTGCAGCTCAGGCTAACGACTGGTCAACCTTACTCACAGCTCAGGCTAACGACGGCGCTACCCTACTCTCTGCACATCAGAATGACCATGTTACATATCTCAACGCGCAGGCCAATGACTATACAACCTTATCTGCTGCGATTGTTAATGACTACGCAACCTTAGTCAATGCACATGCTAATGATTGGAATACTTTAGTAGAAGCTCGAGCCAATGACGGTGTTACCTTAGATCTAGCAAGGGCCAATGATTGGAATACTTTACAAACAGCACGTGCCAATGATTGGGCTACCTACCTTGATGCACAGAGTAATGACGGAATTACTCTACTCAATGCTCGCGCTAATGATCTTGTAACGTGGAACAGCGCGCAAGGCAATGACCACTCTACTCTTTTATCTGCGCGTGCCAACGACCTTGTAACGTGGAACAGCGCTCAAGGTAATGATCACGCTACTCTGTTGAGTGCACGTGCCAACGATTTAACTACTTATCAGGCTGCATTAGCCAACGACTATGCGACTTATCTTGCTCTGCAAGGGCAGATAGATAGTACAAATGCTAGCGCTAACGATTGGAACACTCTTTTAGCAGCTAGATCTAATGATTATGCAACTTACCTTGCTGCCCAGGCTAACGATCTAGCTACATGGAACAGCGCTCAAGGTAATGATCACGCTACTCTGTTAAGTGCACGTGCCAACGATTTAACTACTTATCAGGCTGCATTAGCCAACGATTATGCGACTTATCTCGCACTACAAGGTCAAATAGATAGTACAGATGCTAGCGCTAACGATTGGAACACTCTTTTAACAGCGCGCGCTAATGACTTTGCAACATGGAATAGTGCTCAGGGTAATGACCACTCTACCTTATTGAGTGCGCGTGCCAATGACCTTGTAACGTGGAATAGCGCGCAAGGCAATGACCACTCTACTCTTTTATCTGCGCGTGCTAACGACCTTGTAACGTGGAACAGCGCTCAGGGCAATGACCACTCTACCTTATTGAGTGCGCGTGCCAATGACCTTGTAACGTGGAACAGCGCTCAGGGCAATGACCACTCTACTCTTTTATCTGCGCGTGCTAACGACCTTGTAACGTGGAACAGCGCGCAGGGCAACGATTATTCTACTCTGTTGAGTGCTTATGCTAATGATTGGTCTACTTATTTAACACTTACCGCCAACATATATAACACTTATTTATTAATACAGGCCGGAGCAGAAACTAATGTTGAGATACTTGTCTATAGTAATGACTATAACACCTATCTTGCAGCTTTATCAAATGACCTTTTAACCTGGAATAGTGCGCAAGGCAATGATCACTCTACCTTATTGAGTGCTCGTGCTAATGACCTCTCAACGTGGAACAGCGCTCAGGGCAATGACCACTCTACCTTATTGAGTGCGCGTGCTAATGACCTATCCACGTGGAATAGCGCTCAGGGCAATGACCACTCTACTCTTCTTAGCGCGCGTGCCAATGACTTTGCAACGTGGAACAACGCGCAAGGCAATGATCACTCTACCTTATTGAGTGCACGTGCCAATGACCTTGTAACGTGGAACAGCGCTCAAGGGAATGATCATTCTACTTTAATTTCTGCATATGCTAATGATTATAACACATTATCTGCTGCAATTATAAACGACTTTTTAGCATATCTTAATACTTTAGCTAACGACGGAGTTACTCTTGCAGAGGCTAGAGCTAATGATTATAACTCTCTTACTTATGTATTAGCTAATAGCGTTGCCAGATTTACCGCAGATAAATATTTTGATAGTACGGTTTATAGTAGAGACATAATTCCTCAAGCAAACACCACTTATAGTCTTGGGTCCGAAAGTGCTAGATGGGCAAATATTTGGGTTAAAGGTGCTACTATCTTTTTAGGAGACGCTGCGCTCTCTAGCTCTGGAGCTAGTCTATCTTTTCCAGAAGGTTCTACTCTAAATGGTGTAGATATTCTTGCTAATGACGGCGTTACACTTCTCAGCGCACGTGCCAATGACTATAACACACTACTAGCAGCCCAATCTAATGACTATAACACACTACTAGCAGCCCAATCTAATGACTATGGTACTTATTTAACTTTAACTGCTAACATTTATAACACTTACACTGCGCTTAATAGCAATATATCTGGTGGGGGATCTGGCGGTTCTAGTAATGTAACGGTGAATAAAATGTTTGCAATATCATTAATTTTCGGAGGATAAGAGTATGGCGGCCCCTAATATAGTAAACGTAGCAACAATCACAGGTAAAACTGCAGTAGCAAATGTAACTACTATTGCTTCAGATATAGTAACAAATTCTGCTGCAAGTGGTAAAGTTTTTAAGATTAACTCCCTAATAATATCTAATATAGATGGAGCTAATACAGCAGATATTACTGCTAGTGTTTATAGATCTAGTGTAGAATGGAAATTTGCTCATACAGTATCGGTCCCAGCAGACGCTTCTCTTGTTGTCTTATCCAAAGACACGACTTTGTATCTAGAAGAAAATGACACTATAAGATTGACTGCTAGTGCTAACGGAGATTTACAAGCTGTATGTTCTTATGAGGAGATTAGCTGATGAGAAGAAATAGCGGTATCATAGGACCCTTACAAAATCCATCTAGAGACTCAGCTTCTGGTATATTCAATCAGATAGACCAACAAACACTAACTGGTGGTAATAAGTGGCCTGCCGTTATTAATAGTGATTTTTCTATAACTCCCTCTGTTAATAATACTCTTGAGTGGGATTTTTCAATTCATGGAACTTTAGATGCTAATACATATGGTGAGTACACTATTGTCGCTAATAGAAACGTAGATGTAATAGTAAAAATGAGAGGTGCTGGAGGTGCTAGAGGTTATAACTATGGACAAGGTATAACTTCTACCTCTGAACAAGGCGATGGAGGAGGCGGGGGTTTTAGTCAAGGTGCTATATCTTTTTTAGCAGGTAATACTTATGTTTTGCAGATTGGACAAGGAGGTATAAGGTCTAATAACGCTAGTAATGGTGCTAGCTATATCGCCGGCGGTATAGGTAAAACTAGCACTACTTATGGAGGTACACAAGGCGGAGGATACACAGGAATATTTCGCACTGTAGTAAGTCAAGCTAATAGTTTGATTATTGCAGGAGGCGGTGGGGCGGGAGGTGCTACTTCTGTAGGTGGAGTAGGAGGTGCTGGAGGAGGTAGTAGTGGTGCAGCAACTTCTTCTGGATCGCAGGGTGGAGGTGGAGGATCTCAGTCCGCCGGAGGCTCGGCGTCTTCATTTAACGGGGCTACTGCAGGCTCTGCTTTAACCGGAGGTGTAGCTCAAAAAAATGCAACTTCACAGGCCTCTCTTGGAGGAGGCGGAGGTGGTTATTTTGGTGGTGGAGGGGGAAACGTAGGAGGAGGAGGTGGAGGATCTGGAAGATTAGGAACAACAGCTAATGGCGTTGTAGGTGGTACAACTACAGTAGGGTCTGGTGCTGCTCCTGGAGTTATCGCGGATAGTGATATGGGTAATCTTGCAGGTAGGGGAGGAAATGCTGCCCAAGGAACTAGTGGAGCTGATGGTAGAGTTAAAATATATAAGGCAGTAACATCAAGTTTATATTTTGATGGAGGTAGATATTTTACAACCGATAATGCTACTGTTCCGAGTGCATACACTCTTGGTTCTGGAGACTTTACTATTGAGTTTTGGTTTAATGGAGCTGCTCAGGTTAATAAATTTTTTTACTGTAATAGACAAGGTTTAACCTCTACTAATCCTCACGTTACTACTGGAGGAATAGGGGGCACAGGCACTAAATTACGTTGGGGGACTACAAATACTCATGGAACTATAACTATCGCAGATAGTTCCTGGCATCACTGTGCTATATCCAGACAGAGTAGTAACTTAAGACTTTGGGTAGATGGAGTTTTAGATACTTATGCAACAGATAATAATAACTACTCTACAGATAGGAATATAAATATAGGTAGAAATAGTTTTAATTCAGACTATTTAACAGGATATCTTTCTAATTTTAGAGTAATAAAAGGCACAGCTATTTATACATCAAACTTTACACCTCCTTTATCTACTCTTACTGCTGTATCTAATACAGCTCTTTTGGTAAGTATTAATCAACTTTGGGATGTAGATTTTAGCTCTAATAGATTTAAAGGATCTATGAAAGACTCTTCTGGAAATGATAGCACCTCACCGGCACAATTTAGTACCTCTACTGTCCCTTTTTAGGAGTTTAAATGCTGTATACATATAAAGGTAAATACCCGGAACCTAAACCCTCTAGAATACGACTTCCTAACGGATTAACTAAAACGGATGATATCACTGACGACGATCTAGCACTAATAGGATATAGAAAAGTAGATAATCCTCCAGAAATATCAGTAACACAAAAACTTGAATGGTCAGGGTCTTCTTGGCTTATTTCAGATAAAAATGAAGAAGATCTTTTAAATGAATGGAATATTGTTAGATTAGAAAGAGATAAAAGAATACGAGAAGTAGAGTGGAGATATGCTAGATATTATAGGCACGAAAGATTAAATATTCCACAAATAGATACCATAGAAAATTTAGATAGATACATACAAGCTCTTGCGGATGTCACAAAACAGTCAACTTTCTTTAGTATCACATGGCCAACGTTAAATGAATAATATAAAAATCGACAAAGTTATCTGTTACTATTATAATAATAGATAAAATAGTATAGGAGTTTTAATGGTAACTAGAGTTCCCATATATCTTGGCGGAACAGGTGAATCTACTCAGGCCAGTGCACAAGCCGCTTTAGGACTACATAGTTCTAACAGTGTAGCTTTCATGTCTGTTGTAGTCAACTCCGTAAATGTTTTAGCTAACGACGGTGCTACGCTCTTAACTGCGCGCAGCAACGACTGGAATACTTATTCTACATTAGCTGCTAATGACGGCGCTACGCTTTTAACTGCACGTGGTAACGACTATACTACTTATCTTGCAGCTCTATCCAACGATTATGCTACTTATCTTAACGCTCAGGCTAATGACGGCGCTACGCTTTTAACTGCGCGTAGCAACGACTGGAATACTTATTCTACGCTTGCAGCGAATGACGGCGCTACGCTTTTAACTGCACGTGGTAACGACTATACTACTTATCTTGCAGCTCTATCCAACGATTATGCTACGTATCTTAACGCTCAGGCTAATGACGGTGCTACACTTTTAACTGCACGAGGTAACGACTATACTACTTATCTAGCAGCGTTATCTAATGACGGTGCTACGCTCCTAACTGCGCGTGGTAACGACTATACTACTTATCTTGCAGCGTTATCTAATGATTTTAGTAGCTATACTTATTTAAATTCTAATATTAGTTTTTCGGCTAATTTAGCAACCTTTAATACTAATGTAAGTTTTGCAAAAGCTAATATACTACAACAAACTCTGACTGATGCGGCAACTATATCATGGGATACTTCTTTAGGCCAAATAGCCACAGTTACTTTAGGAGCTAGTAGAACCATGGGGGCTCCTACAAATCTCAGAGTAGGAACTTATATTCTTCATGTAATTCAAGGAGGAACAGGTTCTTATACTATTACATGGAATGGAGTATTCAAATGGACAGCCGCAGTAGCCCCTACTCTTTCAACAGTAGTAGGAAGACGTGACGTATTTTCTTTTATATCAGACGGGACAAACCTATACGGTGCTATGATTCCTGATGTGAGGTAATCATGTTAGTTCCTATTCTTAGACCTATAAAAGTAGTAAATGTAACCGGATCTACTAATGATTTTAATCTCTATACTGCCACAGGTAATGTAGGCGTAGTAGCTGGTAGTATTACTTATCCTCATAATCTATACTGTTTTGTTACCGCTAGCATCGGCGCTACAGCTAATACGACTCCAGCTTTTCAGACTGGAACTGGTTATCATGGCGGAACAGATATCTATATTAAAAATACCAGCACCATCACAGGAGGCACAGGTCCTAACGGTGTTATAGGAACTCCGGGTGCTACAGGAACTCCGGGTGCTACAGGAACTCCGGGTGCTACAGGAACACCTGGAATTACTGGATCGACAGGCGCTACGGGAACCCCAGGAGCTACAGGATCGACAGGTACTCCCGGTGCTGGAGGTGCTGGCGGTAGAGGTAATGCTTTAGATAACCTTGGAACGGCAGGATCTGTGGGTGGTACCGGAGGAACAGGAGGTCCTGGAGGGACTGGAGGAACAGGAGTTACTGGCGGAACCGGAGGGACTGGAGGTCCTGGCGGGACCGGAGGTCCTGGTGGCAATGGAGGTCCTGGCGGAACTGGAGGTCCAGGTACTCCTGCAGGTCCTGGTGGTATATCTTTTCTGGCAGGCTCTAATCCTAATGTTAGAGTTCTCTTAGATAACGGATCAGGAACTTTAACAGGTGGCGCAGGCGGCACCGGCGGTCCAGGTGGTCCTGGAGGCCTCGGAGGACCTGCTGGTCCTGGGGGTCCTGGAGGTCCTGGAGGTCCGGGTGGTCCAGGAGGGCCTGGGGGTCCAGGAGGACCAGCTGGAGCTGGAGGCCCTGGCGGAACTGGCGGTGGCGGCGGTGGTGGCGGGGGAGCCATGGGCTATACAACTGTTCCTAGTAAAGGTGTGCCCTATACTGATTATTTCGGAGGGGGCGGAGGGGGCGGAGGTGCTGGCACTCCTGGAGCTGCGGGCGGTCTTGGAGGTCCTGGAAGCGGTCCAGGTGGTCTACCCGGCTCTGCGGGCACTACAACATCTTCGGGTTCAACAACAGGCGGCGCCGGAGGTGCCGGAGGCGGCGGAACCGGAAGTGCGGCAGGTGCTGGTGGCGCTGGAGGTAATTTAGGAGCTGCTGGTAGTTCAGGGTCTGCAGGCGGAGGCGCTTATCCTACTACATACGGAGCACGTGGCGGAGGCGCTGCAGGCGCTACCGGACCTACCGGTCCGGCCGGGAGCGTTGGTCCTACCGGAGCTACAGGCCCCACTGGACCAACCGGACCAACTGGTCCTACCGGCCCGGTTGGAGCTGTTGGACCTACAGGACCTACCGGACCTGCTGGAACAAACGGCGCGCAAGGAAACTCCGTTTCCGGTAATTCGAATATTACATATATAGCAACAGGAACCAGGAACGGTCCTGTAGGATGAAAATTAGTGTACAAAAATATTTATAACGACCCAAGAGAAAGGTCTCAAAATACCTATAGTTGGGTATATTGGGATCAAGCATTTACAGATGAAGAGTTAGATCAAATAACTCAATATTGTTTGTCTAAAGGTGCAGAGCCCTCTACAATTATGGGGACAAGTAATCAAGAAGAAGTAGAACGAGTTAGAGTATCTCAAACCCATTTTCACCACAGAGATAACAATACTGCTTGGATATTTGATAGATTTAATGATATAATCATGAGATTGAATGAAAGATTTTATGGATTTAATCTTAATGGATATGACTCTTTTCAGTATACTGAATACGACAGCAGTAAATTAGGTAGATATGATTGGCATATGGATACCCAGCTAGGAGCTAACACCTTAATAGAAACTAGAAAACTATCTCTAGTTTTAAATCTTTCTAAACCAGAGGAAGACTACAGGGGTGGCTCTTTTCAACTTAATCTCGGAATGGAAGAAGAGGCAGAGACTGTGCCTTTTCCTCGTGGTAGAATTATTGCCTTTCCATCTTTTATGATACACAGGGTTACTCCTGTAGTAGAAGGTATACGTAGATCCATAGTAGTTTGGGTAACTGGGCCTAAATTCATATAAGGAGATGTATGTTACTAGCGTTTATTCCTAGACCTCAAAAAGTAGTAAGACTTTCTAGCCCTGCTAGTGACTATAATCTCTATACTTCTCAGGGCGTAACCTATCCCTTAGATCTCTACTGTTTTATAACAGCTCCAATATCTAGTACAGCTACAGCGACTCCTGCTTTTAGAACGGGGTCTAGTTGGTCTGCTGGATCTTTGCTATATATTCAAAATAGCACTACTATTACAGGAGCTACGGGATCTACTGGCCCTAATGGAGCAGGCGGAGCCGGAGGTATAGGGTCTACAGTAGCAGGACCTGTTATTAACTCTACAGCAGGTAGTGCTGGTACTTCTGGGACTCCTGGTGGAACAGGAGGTCCTGCTTTTACAGCCGATACTGTTTCTGGTCTTGTAACTATCCTAGATAATGCTAGTGGAACACTTACTGGAGGTTCTGGAGGGCCTGGAGGTAGTGGTGGTGGAGGCGGTGGTGGGGGCGGAGCTGCCGGGTATACCTATAATCCTGCTAGCAAGGGTGTTCCTGCATATTATGATTACTATAGAGGCGGTGGAGGAGGTGGCGGAGCAGGCTCTCCTGCAGGAGCCGGAGGAGCCGGAAATACTCCTGGTAGCAGCGGAACTAGTACTACAGGAGGAGCAGGTAGTCCTGGTGGCGGAGGCTCTACTATGGTGGCAGGTGCCGGAGGACCTGGAGGTAATCTTGGAGCAGCCGGAACCGCTGGAGGATCAAATACCGATTATCCACTAGGAAGTGCAAACGGTGGTAAGGCTGGCGGATCTGCTGGTCCCAACGGCTCTACAGGCCCGCAAGGAAACTCCGTTTCCGGTAATTCGAATATCAAATATATAGCAACAGGCACAAGAAATGGACCGATTGGATGATAGCACACTCTTTATTTCCTACTCTTATAGGAGAATGGAAACATCCAGACCCTGAGTCTATCAAACAAGCCTTGTTCAAACGCGTGTTTCATCATATAGATGCCCATGGATATTCTATGGAAACTACAGGAGATGTAGACTTACATCTTGATCAAGAGTTTGATCCTCTATTTGATTTTGCGGCTAGTTGCGCCGGTGAGTATCTAGACACCTTGAAACTAGATAGAAACGTTTTTAGTCTTAATCTAGTTAAGACTTGGCTCAATATCATAACAGAGTTTCACACACCACCACATAATCATCAAGATGCTCATCTATCTTTTGTCTACTATATTCAGATACCCGAGGGATTAGATAAGCCTATTTATTTTTCTTGTGAACACAAACCTAACGATTTATTTCATGGTATGATTAATGCTAATATCCTAGAATGGAATACCTGGAATAGCCCGACTTGGTTTTTTAAACCGCAAGAAGGACAGCTATTTATGTTTCCAGGTAAACTATATCATCACACAGGAGGGTATGGCTCTGGTCAGCCAGACATGGGATGTAAAACCCTTGATGACCTTAAACCTAGAAGAATATCTATTGCAGGAGACTTCTTGTTAACCTATAATCGTAAGATAGGTAGAGCCTATGGTATACAACCCGTGTCTAATTGGAGAACGTTCAATGGCAGTTAAATTTAGAATACTTGATAAAGATGTTAATCAGCACTCTATAGTTGTTAGATATTATACAGATATCCTCAGTGAAGATAGTTTAGCAACATCTTTTGTTGTTGATAGCGACGGAAATACTATAATAGATAGAGGCCCTGATGGGACCCCAAAAAGATGTCAAACAGACTATAGTATTAATATCTGGGATGTTAGTGCTACCCAACCAGGAGCTAATACAGATATAATCTTTCAACAGATCAATGACAGTGCTCCATACGACTGGTTCGATCTCAAAGAGCAGATCGTAGATGCTAATGTAGACACAGATATGTTTGTCGTAGATTCATTAATAGGGCAGGTAAGAGAAGCTGTAAGGCCTATCAGATTAGAACCTATTATTGCAAATGCAAATGCAAATGCAAATATTTCTGAGAGTGAAATAGAGCAATTAATTCAACGTATAATTAATAACACAGCGCCGGAGACTTCAGGATGAATGTAAAATTTAAAATAATTGAAACAGATCTCTCTCAACATTCAATTGTTGTAAGATATTATACAGATTATTTCACAGAGGATAATCTTGCTAGTTCTTTTACTACTAATAGTTCTGGAGAGCAAACAATAGATAGAAATACAGACGGATCCCCCAAACGTTGTATAACTGATTATAACATAAATATATGGAAAACTGATCCTCCTCCTACAACAGACGATTTAATAGAATCAGCTAAGCAGGCTGCTCCTTATGATTGGTTCAAGTTAAGATATGATGTTTTAGATCCTAATGTCGACACATCTCTATCAGCAGTAGATTCTTTATTAGGTAAAGAGTTCACAGCAGAAAAACCAATTCCAATTCCAATTCCGGTTCAAAAAGAACAAATAACAGAAGATCAAATCGAAGCTTTAATACGAAATCTTACTTCTAATGTTACATGAATAAAAAACTTGGATACTATAGTGTAGGACTACAAGAATTTGATTCTAAGATTAAAGCTTGTCAGTTGGCCTCTAAAGTATTAGAAAAAATACAAAGTCCTAATATAGTTAAGTGGCATTTTAACGATGAGATATTTAGCACCTATAACTGGTCTATAGAACCTAGAGAGTCTTTAGCAGATTTATATAAAAAAAGAGCTAAACATTTAAGAGAGCAGTATGACTATATAATAATCAGTTATAGTGGTGGTGCGGATAGCCATAACGTAGTCATGTCTTTTTTAAATCAAGGACTATTTATAGATGAATTAGTTGTAACTCACATGGATAAGGCGATGAAAGACTACGCAATAGTAGATAGAGACGATAGATCCGCTAAATATGCTTATTATTCAGAATACCATTTACAGACTTTACCTAGGTTAGAAGAGATTAGACTACTATCTCCAACTACTAAAATACGTATTTTTGATGTTAGCGAATCTGTATTTAAAGCTTTTTCTAGACACATGGATGAGGGCTGGGTTTATCATGTTAGAGAAGAACTAAACCCTATTGATGCTTCCAGATATAACTATTTACAGTTTTCAGAATTCAAAACACAGCTAGATTTTGGTAAAAAAATAGCTATAGTTCTAGGGGTAGATAAACCTATTGTAAAACTCGACGAGACTTATAACAAGTTTTACTTATGTTTTAGAGATAGATTGGCTAATATAACACCTATAGGAGAATATGCCAAAGACTATACTAATACGACCATAGAATATTTCTATTGGTCTCCAGATGCTTGTGATCTCTTATGTAAACAAGCACATACTATCATTAATTGGCTAAAGCAAAACCCTGGATTTCAAAAATATTTCTTAAATAAGCCAGTATCGAGAGTTATTTCTGAACGCATCTTAAGACCTCTAATATATACTACTTGGAAATCTGAATGGTTTCAAGCAAATAAAGCTATGTTTGATTGGCACTCGGACTTTGATGCCTGGTTTATTGAAAACTATAAAAATACTTTAGAATACTTATTATGGAAAAAAGGTATTTTTTATGTAGCCAGGACGTGCACGCCTTTTATATCTAATAGTAAAAATCCTGATGGATTGGTAACCTTCGAAAAAAGATACGAAATAGTATAATGGATTTAGAGTTACTAATTGCAGCCGCTACAGGAACTACCGCAGGTATATTAATAGGTCTATTACCCGGACTAGGGACTACTTCTCTTTTATTAGTGTGTTTTCCTTTTCTAGTAAAACAATCTCTCATTTTTTGCATAGTATTTTATTGTGTAGCATCTTCTATTAGTCAGTATTTTGGCAGTGTAACTACTCTCACTTTCGGTATACCAGGAGAAAATACTAGTTTACCCCTATTCTCTATAAGAGACAAAATATTAGAATCTAATAGGCTAAATGAGATATATTATTTATGTGCGTTCGGTAGTCTTATAGCTTCTTTATTATCTTTAGTTGTTCTATACTTTAGTATAGATTTTTTCCTATCTAATGTTTTTTATCTAAAATCTTATTTCTCTTTATTTTTTGCAATCGTTGGACTTTTTTTATGTGTGCTCTATTCTAACAATAGGATAATTACTTCAATTATTTTATTGCTCACAGGTTGGTTTTTTGGTAAGGTAGGCTACAATGAAATATTAAATTCAAATTTTATGACGTTTGATAATTCTTATCTATACTCAGGAATTCCGTCTTTACCTGCAATTATGGGTATATATGCTTTACCAAGTTTGTATTTTATGACTAAAAGATTAAAAGAACTAAAAGAGATACGTAATAACTCTTTAGTAGAATTTAATATGGTTAATTCTACTTTTGAAAACTTAACTACCGTATTTAGATCTTCTCTAGTCGGGTTTGTAAGCGGATTAATACCTTATATAGGTAATAGTATAAGTAGTAATATGGCTTTTAATATGGAGAAAAAATTAAAGCCTAATAATTATGTTGCTCAGGCTACCGCATCAGAATCTGCCAATAATTCAGCAAATATATCTGTATTAGTTCCTTTATTATTTCTTGGAGTAGCCATAGTTCCTAGTGAGTTTGTTCTGTTAGAGATAATAGCTTCTAGTAATAGCTTTATCAATTGGAAAACTATCTATAGTAATTTTATTACGATTTTATTAATATTGCTGGTTACTAATGCTTTTGCTTTTTATATTTCTTGGATATGCCTTAAAGGGTTTAATAAATTCATAGCTAGAACAGCGTCTTATTTACCTATATTAATTTTTGGACTAGTTACATCATCTATTTTCTACTTAGGTTTTAATCTAAATCAAGGAACTTTTTACTTAGTTGTTCTTTTCTTTTTCTTTTCGCTAGGATTATTGCTAAGTAAATTAGATCTATTACCTTTTACCTATGCTTTTTTATTGCAGAACAACGTAGAACAACTTTTTTATAGGTTTTATCAAATCTACATACTATAAGGTATTTATGTTAGAAACACATCCATACTACAGTTTTTATTCTTATAACAACAATAAATATCATGGCAAAGTTATGGCTTTGGCGGCTCTTGGTGCTACTAAAAATAACGCAGATATAGTTTGGAAACTGCCTAATTTTGAAAAAGAATTAGAAAAACTAAATTTATTACAAGAACCCAGAGAGTCATTACAAGACTTATACTTAACAAGAGCACAAGATTTAAGAAATACATACGATTACTTAATATTAAATTATAGTGGCGGACCAGATAGTCATAACATATTAGAAACTTTTTTACTAAATAATATATTTCTAGATGAAATATTTATATATAGTTATTTTAGCGAAGAAACTATAGTTAATTTACAAAATAACTATCCAACTACTTTTGTTATGTTCCCTGAATTTTATGAGGCACAAAAAAGCGCTATTCCAGTAGCAAGATACTTAGTAGAAAAATATTCTCCACATACTAAGATAACATATGTAGATAATTTCTATCAGTTGCATAAAGTATTTTGGGAAAATATCAATGAAAAAAATTACCTTGAAAATATAAAAGGAAATGCCAGCGTCCTACTAACACATAGACACATTGCTAGATATAGAAATCCAAACTTTGTTCCAGAGTGGAAAACTATTAAAAATAGAAAAAAAACTGCTCACATATGGGGCATAGAAAAACCTAACATAGTTTATGATAATATAGGCGTATACTTTGAGCTATTAGATCATACTATATTAAGTAGAATAGATTTACAACATATTCTTACTGTAGACGGCATACCTAATAATCACGAATTATTTTATATACATCCTAAGTCTGTAAAAATGTTTTTAAAACAGGCTCATATTATAGCTAAAACTTTTTCTAAAGATTTTTTTAAAAATCCAGAAATATCTACTAGCACTAGAAAAAAACAAGATGCTTTAGCTAGAGTTATATATTCCTTCAAAACTAAATTACCTTATTCAGGTCTTAAATTAGGTGATTTAATCACTAAATATGAGGACGTGCCTTTATTGAAAGAATTAGCAAAAACAGGAATTATTCCAGGATACGCTGATATGACAGAACCTTTGAATTTAAAATTATATGCAGACGATAAAAATTCTCTATCATCTATCAACTACGATAAATTTCTATCTTTTATTTATCATAGTCTTTTTAAGGGAGCAGATAAGAAACAGCTCTTACACACATTGTGCTTAGGTTTTACTAGTAAAAGATACTATATTAAAATTCATTAGGAGATATACGTGTTAAAGACTTTAATAATAATTTTTTCAACAATAGCTTATTCTGCTATAGCTTCGGAATTAACCATTATAAATAATGGATCTTCTACTGGCATCAATAGTCAACTATTACAAGAATATGTTAAAAATTTTTCTGACTATAAAGTTGAAATAAACAATACTAACGCTAACTGTGCTACCAGCAAAATATTATGGAATAATTCTAAAAAACCTACTTTATATGTTTTAATTACTAATATAGACGGCTCTTTAGATAAAAATAACCATATTTGTTACATGCAAATTACTAAAGAAAATTTACTATTTATGAACTACTCTGCTCCAATGGAACTATGTGCAATAGGTTCAAAAAATTGGAATGATTTTATTAAATCGGGCAGTAAGCACGTAATAGGCACTACAGCAACTACTACAAAAATACCAGAACAGTTCCTAAATAAACTTGCAGATGCTTATGGTATTAGTATAAAATCAATTAGAATTAACACTAATTCTGAGTTTATAACTATGGCTAAATCTCAAGAATTAGATTTTGGGTTTAGAACAGGTCTTAGTGGAAACGATTTTTTTAAGGATAAATGTTTTTGGAATGTATCACAGCTAGATAATCTTAATCATATAACAAATATGAAAAACTTATATGATTTATTATATGAAGAATCAGTTATTTTATACAAAAATTTATCAGATGAACAAGTAGAAGAATTTAGAAGAAAATTAAAAGAATCTTGGTCTTCTGCAACTTCTATAAAACTCAGAAATCAAAGAGGCTATGATGATTCTTTAGTTAGCTATAAAACCGAAGAAGAAAGACTTAAACTATTCAACAAGTTTTTGTCTAAATTTCCATAACAGAAACCTTGATAACCCCATAGATATATTATTTCAAAAACATACTTATTTTCAACCTAATAATGAACTAATTTTTACTACAGCAACCATATATTTTAACATTTTACAGATACAAACAAGAAAGTTATTATATCTTTAATGGCTAAAAAGTATAAACAGCAATTTGAAGAGCAACCTAGGTATCAAAAAAGTCTTATACCTAAAACAGAAAATCAAAGAAGATACTACAGCAGCTTACAAGACTATCCGATTACCATCGGATTAGGCAGCGCCGGAAGCGGTAAAACATATATAGCAGCCTATCAAGCAGCTTGGGAGTATGAACACGGGTCAGTAGACAAAATTGTATTAGTAAGACCTGCAGTTACCAATGAGAGTTTTGGCTTTCTACCTGGAACTCTTGAAGAAAAATTAGATCCTTATATGCGACCTCTGTTCGATTGCCTTGAACAGAGGTTTGGCGTTAAGAAGCTAGATTCGATGATACAGTCTGGCGAAATAGAACTAGCTCCACTAGCATTTATGCGTGGTAGAACTTTTAATAAGAGCTTTGTCATCCTAGACGAGGCTCAAAATAGCACCCGAGATCAGATGATGATGTTTTTAACTAGGTTTGGTGAAGGTGTAAAAGTAGCTATTACGGGAGATCTCGATCAAAGCGATCTTAGACATGATAATGGATTAGAGTGGGCAGTTAGACGATTGTCTAATTGTGCCAGCGTATCAATAGTACGTTTTTATCAAGATGATGTTGTTAGAAGCCATCTTGTCAAAGAACTTATGAGGCATTTACAATGAGTGATGATGTAGATAAGATTAAAGAAATTGCCTATAATAATAAGGCTAGATTAGAGACTCACGAGGCTCTATGCACTCTAAGATATGAACAGATTTTAGAAAAGTTAGAATTTAGTAATAGTCAGATAGCCGCCCTTGCCGCTAAACTAGAAACATTGTCTACTATAGCCGTGCAAGGTAAAACGTCTATCTCTACTACAGTTTGGTTACTAGGAGCAGGAGCAGGAGCGTTTACGTTCTTCATTTTTATACTCAAAACATTTAGACTTATTTAATGCCGTTTTTTAAACTTAATATTCAGAAGTTACTTGAAAAAATACCCTCTAGGTATGCTAGAGATGAAAAAGTAATATTTAACGATTCTCAATGGGGTCTTTTTAAAGGCCTTGAAGAACACCGATTTTGGGTGCATATTGCCGCGCGTCGTACAGGTAAGAGCTTTGGCGCATCTATCCTTGCACTAGCTAAACTACTTGAGCCTAATCAACAAGTTATCGTAGTGGCTCCTAACTTTACCCTAAGTTCTATTATTTGGGATTATGTAACAGATTTAATACAAGAACTTAAGATAGAGTGTGATCGTTTCAATCAAAAAGATAAAGTAATAAAACTTATTAATGGTTCTACGTTTAGGCTGCTTTCTGCTAACAATAGAGACTCTCTTGTTGGTAGAGCAGCTAATTTTTTAATTGTAGACGAGGCAGCAGTCATAGATGATGATGAGTATTTTACCAGAGACTTACGCCCTGCTCTTTCTACCTTTAATGATTCTAGGGCTCTCTTTATTACTACTCCTCGCGGAAAAAACAATTACATCTATGAGTATTTTAATCGTGGTCCTGACGAGCGCTATTCTGAGTGGGGTAGCTCTCTATATACTTGGAGAGCTAACCCACGTCTTTCAGTAACTGATATTGAAGAAGCTCGTAGTATTATGTCTGAACAGCTCTTTAAACAAGAGTATGAATGTGAGTGGTCTACTTTCGAAGGTCAGATATATGCAGTGGATGAGACTAGACATTTATTAAACCTGTCTGATATACAACCTAAAGATAGTCGATTTGATTTTATCGGTGGATTAGATCTTGGATATAGAGACGAAACCGTATTCTTAGTAGTGGCTACAGATGGTGAGAATTTCTATGTAGTAGATGAGTATATTAGTAAAGAAGCTACTACCTCTACTCATGCAGAACATTTTAGAGAACTTATAGATCATTGGGGAGTTAATTCTATCTACATAGATAGTGCGGCTCAGCAAATGAAAGCAGACCTTGCATATGAATATGATATTTACTGCGAAAACGCTAATAAGTATCAAAATGAAGGTATAACGCATTTACAAGTTTTACTTGAACATAATAGATTAGTTTTTAGTACTACGGTTCCTAAAACCTATCAGTCTATGTGTGCATATAGATGGAATGATAGAGGTGAGAAAGAAAAACCTCTACATGATTGGGCTTCTCATTGTTGTGATGCACTTAGATACGCTATCTATACACACGCTAAAAATAAAGTAAGTATCTACGGATAAGACAAAGTAAATAAAAAAGTTTAGACAACAATATTATACACTGTTATCATATTGTATGAGGTATAACCTTGAGTGATACATTTTTAGGACGTACTAGAGCATGGGTGGCTGAAAAGCTAAATCCAGTTCAGCCCTCTATAGCTAGAGACGCTGGTTATCAAGTACCTGAAACAATAGTTGATTATGAAAGAGCTTATCGTGACGTAGAAGTAATACGTCGCGCTGTAGACATTATTATCAACGCTTGTGCAAATGTGCCATTGACCATAGATGGTGGTGCAGCTCCTAAAAAACTAAATAAACTTTTAAATATAACTCCTAATCCTTTTGAAGATAGAAATAGAATATTTCGCAGATCTTTCCTAGATTTTATGCTAGATGGTAATGCCTTTTTTTACTATGATGGAACATCTCTATATGCATTACCTGCTAACGAAGTAGCTATTCAGCCCGATGAAAAGACTTTCGTTAAAAATTATCAATATCAACTCAGAAGTGGTTCGGTTCTTTACGGTTTTGACAAGCCAAAAGTTAATAATATAAACTTTGACCCGGATGAGATTATCCATGTAAAATCAGATAATGAAGATTCAATCTTTAGAGGTTCCTCTAGGTTAAAGCCTCTTAGAAGACTGATAGAGCTGTATTATGCTTTAACAGACTTCCAAAGACAGTTCTTCAAAAATAATGCAATACCTGGCATAGTTTTACAGACAGATTCTGTACTAAGTCAGAAGGTAAAAGAAAGACTACTAGAAGCCTGGAGAAATACTTATTCTAACGTATTTCAGGGAGCTAGAAGTCCCGCCATCCTAGACGGTGGTTTGAAAATTGAAAAGTTTAGTAACATCAACTTCAGAGAACTAGATTTCGAAGCCTCAGTTGATAGATTACAGCAAGATATGTGTAAGGCGTTAGGTGTACCTTATGTCTTACTAAAAAGCGGTAATAATGCTAACATAGAAGTAAACGAAAGACTTCTATATAATCACGTTGTTCTACCTATACTACATAGTTATTGTAGCGCCTTTCAGTTATACTTTGCGGGAGATGTAAAAATATATCCAGATAAGTATGCGATCTCTGCTCTACAACCAGATAATAAAACTCAGGCTATGTATTATACTACTCTAGTAAATGGAGGTATCATATCTCCTAACGAAGCTAGAGAAGGTTTAAGACTATCAAGATCTACAGATCCAGAAATGGATAAGATAAGAGTGCCTCAAAATATAGTAGGTAGTGCTACAGACCCTTCTCAGGGCGGTAGACCAGTAGAAGAAGATAGAACAGAGCCTACAACAGTTACTCCCTTAGAGGATACAAACACACAAGGATCGACTAATGGATAAGAAATTTTACTTAAGTGCCTCATTTGAAGCGAATTCTGTACAGAAGAAAACAGGTAGCAAAAGTTTAAAAATTGCTGGCTATGCTAATACTGTAGATAAGGATCGCGCAGGTGATGTTGTACTTCCAGCAGCATGGGCTAAGGGAATAGACAGGTTTCGTAAGAATCCTGTTTTATTATATCAGCACAAACACGAAAATCCGATCGGCAGAGTAGACAAAGTAACTGTTGATAAAAAAGGTATGTTCATTGAGGCTTCCGTTAGTGAAGCTGCTGAAAAATTACACGGGGTTCATAGTCTCATAAAAGACGGAGCCCTAAAAAGTTTTAGCGTAGGTTTTCTAGTAAAAGACGGAAAACTAGATAAGGCTAACGATACATTCGTTATATCTGATGTTGAACTACTAGAAATCAGCGTTGTAAGTGTTCCTGCTAACCAGGAAAGTCTTTTCTCTGTAAAGAAGAATTTTGAAAATCAAGAAGAGTATGAGACCTTTAAAAAGTCTTTTCCAGTTCAAGATGCAAAAGAAGAAGAAGAGATTAAAGCTTCTATGACTTCAGAAGAGAAAGCTATCTTAGAAAACGAAGGCCCATATAGAATTGGTATAACTACTCGTGATATGGGACACTATCATATTTTCCAAATGACAGATACAGACGATGGCGCTACTATTTTCGGCTCTGATTCTAGAGAGCACGTTCATCAGATAATTAATGGCCAAATTCAGGCTGCAGAAGGCCACACTCACAGAATTCTTACTACCGCGGTTCACGCAGAGCAAGAAGACGAAGAAGAGGAAAGCGTTCCTAATATCTTTTTAATGAGTGGAACAGAAGATACTGTGCAGAAAACAGTAGAGACAAAAGATTCTGAACAAGCCGAAGAAGATACTGTAGAAGAAACAGATCCTTACGAGCCAATTCCTTTTGTAAATCTATTAAGCGCAAGCACTGGAGCACTAGCTAATGGACAATTTGTTCAGCTAAAAGGTGAGAGGTATGTAATTACTAAGATTGCTACTTCGGATAGTCCAAGTTTCCAGTTTAAACAAGTAGATTTACAGGGACAGCATCTTGATAAAATTTTAAACATTGACGCTACTTCCCTAGAAGTGTTAAATATATGGGATGTAGGAACAAATTTTGATATTCAGCTAGCAGAGATCGAAGAACTCAGTCTAGATGAAGATACAAAACAGACTATCCTAACAAACTTTAAAAACTTAAATAACGTAACCGAAAAAGATCTATATGATCTCAAAACAGACAACCTAGTAAAAACTAACCCAACTCTACAAGAAAAACTAAACAAAACAATAAACTTAGTATCTACTAAAAACTGGACTGATTCTGACTTTGTAGTCGCAAATAGAATTTGTCAAGTTATTCATAAATTGAAAGAAATTGAGCACAGTGAAGCATCTATGCGACAAATAATGCTAAAGCTTCACGGTCATTTAGAAGCTCAAACAAAGGAGAAATTAAATATGGCTACTCAGGCTGTTGACGAACCAGTTGTTATTGGTTCTACTGCTGAAACCAAGGCTGAGGCTACTGCCACAGCTAAGGTTGCCGAGCCTCGTGTTGCTGAGCTAGTTGAAAAGACTGGTGAAGCTATCATCAAGGAAGCAGACGCAAAGGATAAGTACGGTGAGTATACTCCTCGTGAATCTGAAAAGGCTGCTGAACTTCAGGCTCAGATCAAGAAGTACAAAGACGAAATTGCTGCACTACAGAACAGCAAGATGGTATTCCAGGAGCAGTCACGTGCTTCTCAGTTCACTCAGCGTGAACTTGCTAATGCCTACCTACTATCTAAGGCACTTCGCAAGGAATCTGTATTCGACACCAAGCTAGGTGCTCGTATGAAGGCAGTAACAACTGTAGATCAGTTCCTATCAAACTTTAGCTCAGATGTTTATACTGAACTACAGCAGGAACTAGTTGTTGCTAAAATGCTACGTCGTATGTCAGTAGACGCAAAGACTTTCAGAGTCCCAGTTGCTGACGAAGACACCGATGGTGATGTAGCACAGTTCGCTAGCGGAACATATACCACAGGTATTGCCGACGCTACCAACGTGCCAACTTCAAACCAGAGCACAATCAAGTCTGTAGACTTCACACCTCACAAGTTCATGGCTACAACACACCTAGCTAAGGACGAAGAAGAAGATACAATTCTTCCTCTACTAGACTTCCTACGTACCGCTTCTATGCGTCGTATGGGCCGTGCAATCGACAAGGCTCTACTACGCGGTGACGGTTCACTAAGCGGGTTCACTGCTTCACCAACTAATGCTATCACAGCAGGAACTGGTTATGCTGCAGTATTCAAGGGAATTGCAACCCTAGCCAATGATATCTCTGGTCTCCGTGTTCAGACCGGCGGTAACTCAACCAAGGCTACCCCAGCTAACATTGCTAGCGCACGTGCCGTATTAGGTAAATACGGTCTACAGCTAGGAGATCACCTAGTATATCTAACAACTATTGAAGGATATAACGAGCTAGTATCAAATTCAGACTTCCGCACAGTTGATAAGTTCGGTCCAAACGCAACCTATCTAACAGGTGCTCTTGGAGCTGTATACGGAATTCCAGTTATGATCACTGAGTTCCTAGACGTTGTAGGCGGTGCAGACCGTCACATCGGTCTACTAGTATACAAGCCAGGGTTCCTAGTAGCTGAGCGCCGTGCAATGGAGATTGAGAGCGAATACGATCCACGTCGTCAGCTAACTGCAATCTACATGAGCACACGCCTAGACATGAAGGCACTAACAACTAACTCAAGTGCTGCCCTTGATGCAACCAAGTATTCAATGGCATCAGTAATCCGTTCTGGAGCATAATAGTAGTTTAGGCACGGGAGTAGGTAGTAGAGATACTACCTACTACCCATAAGGAGAAACAAAATGGCAGGAGCCGGACAAAAATTCCTACATATCGTTGATGCCGATCTAAGCTACAATGCTCAGTTTAAGACTTTTGATGAAATTCCATCACACGCTTTAAACTTCGGATCAACAATTAGATTTATGCCTGGTGTTTACGAAATGGGAACTATCAATCTAGATAGTTTAACTTTCGAAGGCATCGGCAACCCAGCAGACGTAGTACTAGCAAACCTAGTTATAGGTGGCGCATCTGCAAACACTAATATTTTCCGTAATGTAACACTAAGCGGAAATAGCGGTGTAGCTGCTAGCACAGGCCGTAGCGTATTTATTACCAACGGTGCTACAGGAACTGTAAGGTTTGAAAACGTAACCTTCACAAATGGAGACCTTGGTATTGATAACCAAGCTCTAGTAGCTCTAGTAGTTGATCGTTGCGATGCACGTGCAGTAGACAGAGCAATCCGTTCTAATGCAGTAGTATCTGCAAACGTTCGTTTCAGTGTTCTAAATGCCTCTTCAAATGCATATTTCACTGGAGCAAACGCTACCCTAAAAGCAGTTCAAGTAATTGCTAGCCAGAGTGGCGGATCAAATACTGGTAATACGGTTGAAACAGTATCAGCACTAATTTCATAAGATTAGTCTACTGATAATCAAGTGAGAGGTAGCTGTTAGAAATAATGGCTACCTCTTTTTTTTAGAGGAAAATATGGCAAACTATGTAACTCTAGCAGAAGTTAAAAACTATCTTAAGATTAACAGCACAGAGCATGATGGTAGATTAGCAAATCTAATTACCTATGGCTGCTCTGTGATAGAGAGTTATTGTGGGCGAGTTTTCTCTTCTAATTCATATACTGAGATATTTGATGGCGGAACCTCTAGCTTATTTGTTAAAAACATACCCGTAAATAATGTTCATCAGGTTTTAGAATATGATGGCAGACAGTATCAAGTTTTAGACGGTCCTACAATAGACAGTTCGATAGTTGACGCTTCTAGAGTAAATAAAACAGTTACTTCTAATACAGGGTTTAGTCTTCAAACTAGATTTGTAAAATATGGAATTTCATCCGGTCAGTTAAACGGTTCTGGAGGATATTTATCTTTAACAGACGACGATGATTTCTGGTTTGATAGCTTACCTTTTGCGGTTGAAGGCTGGTTTAGATTTAATACTTTAGTCAGCTCTCAGACCCTTTTCTCACAAGTAGAAGACAGTAATAACTATTGGAAGTTTGGTTTTAGCAACACACAAGGACTAGTTTTTGAAGCTAAGCAAGGCGGAACTCAAATTGCCTATGTAGCTAATGGTTCTGTTACTGGCTATACTGCTAATCAATATGTCCATGTTATGTTTTCTAGAGATGAGAATAACGGTTGCAGAATATTTAAAGGCGGATCTTTAGTAAGTCCTGTAGTAACAGTATCTAATGTATTCCCTAACCTATCCGCACCCGTAGAGATAGGAAGACAAAATTTAACAGATAAACAGTATTTCTCAGGTCAGTTAGATGAGATAAGAATGTCCCTAAATAGTTACAGAGCCAATGCTAATTTTGTGCCACAAACCTACACATATTCAACAGATACAAACACTACGTTATTAATGCATTTTAACGGTTCTAAAGATGCTATTACTACCTATGATTCATCTTTAAATAGAGAACAGTATACATGGTATGGAGCTACTGGAGAAATAACTAAACACGTTGGGCAAGACACAGGTAGAGAGACTCTTAGTATCTTAGGTGTTAAACAGTTTTATAACTATACGCATGGTGTAAAAATTACTTATAACGGTGGTTATGATACTATACCTTCTGATGTTAAACTAGTTACTTTAGACTATATTAAAGAATTACATAAAGGGTTAGAAAATAGAGCGGTTTCTCTACAAGGAGAAAGTATTTCGTCCTTTGAATTTACAGGTGGGTTTGCTCCGCATATTCGTCGCGTGTTGGATCTTTATAGGATTGTGATGTAATGGTTGATAAGCCTATAGTTTTTATTGAAAACACAGGATTCCAAGAACTCACTGCTAAGTATTATAAAAGAGATAATAAATTATCTAAAGATCAGGAATCTTCTTATGCTAAAGCTTATGAAACATATGTAGGACAGTTATTTGGAACTATACTTCCTAGAACTTCAAGTTCAGATACTAGACCTGACATACCTATCACTAAAGCTGATGTAGATAAACTTCTTGAAAATAATCAAACAGAAGATAGCACCATATTTAGTTTTCTTGATGAATTAAGACAGAATTTAGCAAAATTAGAAGAAGGAGTAGATTTTCAATCTTTAAGAGAAGCCTTTGTTAATGCTGCTAACACAGAAAAAGACCCTAATAGAAGATTATCTTTATTACAAACTATAGGAGGTATTGAAATTAAAGGTTCTTTCGGTATAGACTTATTAGGTGGTAGTGACGATTCTTTAAAAATTAGTAGAAAAACTCCTAGAGGATTAACAGGTAGACAGATAAATATAAAAAGTATTTTAGGAGGAGTAAAACCTGAAGGATCTAGTTTAGTTATACCGATAGTCACTTCTATAGATACTAGTAAAGTAGAAGCTAAACGTCTTGCTCGTACTATTAAAGATTTTTTTGACAGGGCAAAAGATAATTTACATAGCGCTATTACTGGAGAATATTCTGGGACTGATCCTAAATTATTATATTTTAAAAATTCAGTTGCAGTTAAACAAATCAGAGCTAAGGGTCAGAATCTATGGATGCAGTATGTAATAAGATCTGGCGCAACTGTTAAGTCATATTCAGCCTATTTACCAGAGAGTTTTAAAGTACAGAACACCAACTTACAGGTGCAGAGTTCTAGTTTATATATAGCATATACAACTGCATATGAAAATAAAGTTTTGGAAAGACTAAAAACAGCTATTCAAACTAAATCAGGACAAGCTGTAGATAAAATAATTAAAGATACAGATATCAAAGACCTATTGTTGGCTCCACCTACTGTAACTACTCAAATATTAGTACCTTCCGGAGGCTCTATACCTATTTCTACAGTTAAATACCCAAACAATTATATACCTCGTATAAATAAAGCAGCTTTTCAAAGTAGAATTAATTCTATTGTATCTATTTTAAGAGAGACTAGAGGGTCTACTAAAACTATGGGTGATTTCATCACCGACGACACTATAACTGCTCTAACTAAAAGAGAGATGCTTCGTCGTATGCCTATCGGTCCTGTGGGAGGACCTCCTAAGTCTTCTAGAGTATTAACCTATCGCACAGGTAGATTTGTAAATAGCCTACAGGTAATGGCTAATATAAGAACACAGAATATGCAATATTATTATGATCCTAACTACTGGGTTCACGAAGCTACTTCTAGAAATCCAAAAGATCTTATTGGTTCTTCCCTCAACTCTGTAACTAGAAGTCTGTTTGGTAAGAGGTTTAACCTAATAAAAGCTAATCAGAGTTTAGAATAATGGCAACAAGTAGACGTAGAGAGATAGTTAACTATCTTATCACACAACTGAAAACTATAAACGGCTCTACGAGCCAATATGGATATCAGTTTAAAACCAACTTATCACAGAACGTGTTTAAAGGTCTTAAATATATAGATCAGATAAATGATTTTCCTGCTATTTATATTCAAGCAGGAGAAGAACTCTATAGATATAATTCTAAAACAAATACAGAAGCTTTTATGACTATTATGATTAGAATTTATGCACACGAAGAGCATAGTCTGTATAAACTAGAAGATCTTGTGGATGATATTACTCATGTTTTAGAGCGTGTTAAATATGACCAAAGTCACAAGATCATATCTGCCGAAATTGCGTCTATAGACACGGACTCCGGTTTACTAGATCCCTATGGGTTAGGAGAAATAATGATTACGGTTCAGTATGATGTGGATGATTGATGAGTAGCAAACGTAGACAGATTATGAATGAAATAGTTTCGGCGCTCAAACTAATAGACGGAACTACAGAGACCCTACCTAACAGCCCTCGTAGTCCGTATACTTTTTGTACTAATGTATTTACAAACGTTTTTGCAAAACAAGAATATTTATCAACTTTAAACGACTTTCCTAGTATTTGTTGTTATCCTATTAGTTCCGAAACTAGAGCTAGAATAGGAGATGCACAAGTTTTTTCTAGTTTTATTTTAGAAGTCAGAGGTTATGTCTATAGCGACGATAATCCTATAGAAAAAGCAGCTGATTTAGCTCAAGATATTCAATATATTATTGATTCTATGAAATATCGTTCTACTTTTAAAGACCTAAACGTAACTGAATGTAGAGTTCAGTCTCTATCAACAGATGAAGGCATAATGGAACCTTATGGAGTAGTAGAGATTAGAGCGTTAATAGTATATATACAAGATTCTAACATTTGAAATTTTTATTATTTGCGCCCTATAGTAAGTGGTGTTATACTTATAAAATATAAGAGGGACCGCCTAACTCATAGGGTTATATTAAGGAGTTAATTATGGCACAAACATTGAACCTTCAAAGAAATAGTGAAGTGTTCCTTTCTACTGTAAGTCTTAACGATGGAGACGCAGTATCAGCAATGACACCGGCAAATACTTGGAAGGTTGAAATCCTTGCAGGTTATGCAATGTCACAGGCTGCAGCTACTCAGGACATCAACAGCTTAGAGAGCGGTACTACACCAGATCGCTCTAGTAAGCGTTTTAAAACAGCAATGAACCCTGTAGAGTGGAATTTCCAAACATATATCCGTCCAACTGGTATTGAAAATACTACTGGCGGTACTTTGGTTCACACGTCAGGTAATTCAATGCCTACCTCAGATTGGTATCTATGGCAAGCTCTTATGTCAAATACTTCTACCTATACTACCAATAAGCTTACTAGCGTATGGCAGGCAGGTGGAAAGTTTGCTAGTGCTGCTAGAAATGCTAGCGGTAATACTGCTGCTCATACACCTAATTTCGGTACATCTGCTACTTATAATATGTATTTTAAACTTGATAACGTTATATATCAGGTATCTAATACAGCAGTTAATCAGGCTGCAGTAGACGCTGCTATTGACGCAGTTGCTACTACTACTTGGTCTGGATTTGGCACTAACCTAATAGAACTAACTGGTACTCCTAGAAATAATGCAGTATCTGTGTTTGGTGGTATTTTAAATAATGGAACCACAATAGACGCTAACAGTAATGCTTACGTAACCACTGCAACTCATTCTTATCAGCCTTGGGATCAGTGGAACGTAGCAGGAACAATCTCTACTGCAAGCTTCATTAAGAATAGACTTTCAAGCCTAACTGTTAAGTTTCAGCCTGAAGGCGGTTCTTCCACAACTTATACTTTCCCAATCACGACTCTCACCTTCAACTATAACAATAATATCACCTTCATCACTCCAGAAGAACTATCAAAGGTCAATACCCCTATTGGTAGCTTCACGGGTTCTAGAGAAGTAACAGGATCATTCACTGCTTACCTACGTGGTGCAGACGGAGATTCTGCTCAATTCCTACGTGATCTAGCTAATGATCGTCGTCCAGCTCCTACTGCATTCTCAAATGCAAACCTAGTTGTTGGAGGAGTTACTGCTCCATATTTAGCATTCAATATGCCTGCAGTAGTATTTGACGTTCCAACTCACGGAATTGAAGATATTATTTCAATATCAGTAAACTTCAAAGCACAGGAACCAATCAATACCGTTACAACCGGTGGTGAAGTAGACCTATACGCTAAGAAGTAACATTTAACTAGTTGAGGGGCTAGTTAACTTAATACCAAAGGCGCTTACCGCGACAATCTTTCGGGATCCCCTCATCCGATCGTGCGTCGATCAAACGGTAAGCGCCACTTTATTTTTAAATTATGAGGAAAAATGTCTAAAATTAAATCACTACTTGTCACTGGAGACAAGACTATTGATGTAGAATTTCCAGAAGCAGAAGGTTTCGTAGTTACTATTAGCTATGTTCCTCGCGAAGACTTAATGAAAATTAGAAATCAGGCACTAGTGTACAAATTCAACAAACGCACCCGCCAAAGAGAAGAGGAGGTGGATAATGACAAGTTTGTTGAGGCTTACGCTGAACGCGTAATTAAAGGCTGGAAAGGTCTTAAAGTTAAACATCTTCCAAAGTTGCTACCGGTAGATATATC